>OGHR01000065.1_pt1 | contig 137781 bp, 130 predicted proteins | sample 1571621 | NCBI WGS metagenome assembly OGHR01 (sample SAMEA2582038, study PRJEB24529) | metagenome | biome: Human gut stool | place: China | collected 2011
TAATCCTACTGTGTACACGCTATGTACAGTAAGCACATGGGGTTCAGTTTACATCAGCCAAAATAACGGGTGCTTCTGAAGCCAATGCCCTTGCAATCGCTACACGTTGTTGTTGACCGCCGGAAAGTTGTAACACATTCCGTTTCATTTCCTCTTTCGTCAATCCCATTTTTTCTAAAACCGGTTCCGGTGGTAATTTACTTGTCAATTTTACGTTTTCTAATGGTGTCATATAATCAATGAGATTATATGCTTGAAAAATAAAGGAAACATGGTTCCGGCGATGATTTGCGAATCCTTTTTCAGTAATATCTTCTCCATTAAATAATATCTTGCCTTTGGTAGGACTATCTAATCCACCCAACAAAGAAAGTAATGTTGTTTTGCCACAACCAGACGGTCCTAAAATCGCATATATTTTTCCCAGTTCCATTTCTGCGCTGATATTACTAAATATGTTCTTTTTCTTGTCATAGCTATAACTTAAATTTGAAAACGATAATATACTCATAATCACATTTCTCCTATTCCATTTTAGTTAAAATATCTTTCGGTTGTAAACGAATGACCGTATAGGAAGCAACAATAACCGCAAGACAAATCAAAATAACACCAATGCCAAATACTTTAAGCATATCTGATGTGGCAATCTGAACGGTCAATTTGGATATATTTTCTCCCGATCTGCTGATAATGAATGAATCGATTTGATTTGCAAGCTCAAAAGATAATGCCGTTGACGCAAACATGGATAGTATTGCAATCAATATATTTTCTGTCAGGAACTGTCCGACAATTTCTGCCTTGCCTCGACCAACTGCAAGTAAAACAGCAATTTCTTTCTTACGGTTTCTCGTCCATAAAACAAGGAACAATACAATAACAAGCATGCCAATTGCAGTAATTGTTAATACAGCCGTATCAACCATACTTCCAAAAGAAGACAATGGGGTGGATACTAAGTCAAAATCTTCTGTGTTGACATCGAAAGTAAATGTTTTGCCTTTTACTTCTGGAAGGTTTTTGATGGTTTCCATAAGCTCTTTGGCTTCCTCTGGAGAGTGCGTATAAATATCAAGATTGTCATATCCCTCCAATTTTTCATTTACTCCGTCATAAAACTTTTTCAGACCATCCATATCAATATAACCACTGTTTGCAGGAATCCCATCCGGTGTGATCGCTTGTTTTGTCGTACCCTCTGTACCACTATAAATTCCTACAATGGTAAAGGTACTTTCCGTTTTTCCTGTTTCAAACTCTTGAAAAGTAATTTTATCTCCTACAGAAAGATTGTTTTTGTCTGCCAATTCTTTTGAAATCAAAACTGTGCAAGAGTCATCAGGATTAATATGTCGTCCTTCTTCCAGTTTATATGTTCCATTTAAAAATTTTATATCTAAAGAAGAATCCAATACTGCAGTATAAGGGACTGACAAACCTGGTGCATTCACCATGCCCGGAATCGGCTCGAAATTTTCCGGAATCCCCCAATAGCCACCATCTATTTTAGCGTTATAGCTCACAACATTGGGAAGTTTTGAAATTGCACTTATCATTTTTTCTGTAATACGGTCGCCATTATAGGTATATCCAGAAGCCCCATTTCCGAAATCCTCAGCCGGGCCAAAATTATTCTGATTGTTCATGTCAATTTCCATACGAACGGAAGCACCTACAGTTTCCTCTATCTGCTTTGTTCCTTGCAAAACAGCTTCCTCGCTGGAAACTGCAATCAAAACGGTTGTAGACAGCAGAGTAAATGTCAAAAACAGCAACAGCGTACGTAATCTCTGTCTGACACAGTATTTTATAGCGCGTTTCAAAAAATTCATTGTAATACCCTCCTAACTCATTTTGGTTAAAATCTCTTTCGGTTTTAATGACAGGATCGCTCCACTGCACACAAGAACTGTCAGAAGAACACCCAGATTTTCTAAAATGAACAATATGACAAAATGCAGGAAATCTGGCTGTAAGTAATTCTTATGAATCGTTGATTGTGTTATGGAATCAAACAGGAATGAATTTAATGTATCTGCAAGCGGAAGAAAGATAATGATTGCTACTAGAAAGCCGATCCACAGCAGAATCATTGCCTCTATCAGAAATTGCCCGATAATCCGCTGTTTCGGTTTTCCTACGGCAAGTAAAATGCCGGCTTCCTGCATTCTTCCACGAATCCTGAATGTCAGTATCAGCATAAATACCAGAAATCCCAATACTGCAGCAACCGCAATCAGTGCGACAACGATCTTTTGCATACTTTGAAGCTGTTCTGCAATCTTAGAATACTTGAAGTCATTCGTATTGATGACATGGTTGTTCCAGGCAATCGAATCAATCCCTTTTATTTCTGATACCATCTTGTCAAGATGCAGTGGGTCGGCAATGAAAAAAGAAATCTCGCCCTCATAAACACCTTGCTCCTGCAAGTTGATTAACAGTTGACTATCTGAAAAAATAAGATTTTCGGCTTTTTTCACTGTCGGATTTAACGCATTATCGGAAGCATTTTTTATATCGTAGATTCCTTTGATTTCCACTGTTTCATATGCACTTTTTTCTTTCATCAGGTCTGTATATACACCATCGTCTGAACCCAGTTTTGCATGGGTAAGGGTTATCTTATCTCCAACAGCAAGATTGTTTTGTTCGGCAAGGGCTTTACTGATAAGAATTTTACCGTTGTCCTCTGATCTGATATGTTCCCCCTCTGCCAGTTCGTATTCCTCATCCAAAAAGGCTTGGCACAAGCTGGAATCACGCACTGCTTTTACAGTTCCCATATTGCTTTCTTCACTGTGTCCTGTCCCTGCGAGAAATGACAGGTTTTCTCCCTTTACATAGCCGGAGTGTTCTGTATTGTAGCATTTCAGATCTTTTCCAACGATGGAAATAACCCGCCGAATGGACTGCTCATCAATGACAGGTGTCCCCTTACTGGAAACCTGTCCGTTATTCATATCAAACTGTTCATAAGGTCTGATATTGAAAGAAGCACCAATATTGGAACGCAAATCCTCAGAAACCTGCCGGATCCCCAAATAGACCACACTTCCTGTCAGCAAGGAGAATGAAATCAATAGAAATACTATTCCAAGCAATAAATTTTTTCCTTTTTTGCGGGTCAGATAGAGAAATGCCCGCTTTCCTACATTCATAAAAACACCGTCCTTTCTTTATATCTGCAGTATAAGAAAGGACGGTTTAACTTCGATTTAGATTCCATTTAATTTTAATTTAGATTATGTGAATTTAATGTGATTTTGAAGCAGACACTGTCTTGCCGGTTCTCAATCGTATATGACAGACCATGCTGTTCCAAGATAATTTTTACAAGATATAGTCCCAACCCGCTTCCGCCGGTCAGTTTATTATGTGATTTTTCCACACAATAGAATGGAGTAAACAGTTTATCCAAATCTTCATCCGGAATATTTACACCACTGTTTCTGACAAGAAGAGAATCAAAAGACAGTTCTAACCCCAGTTCGGCACCAACAGGGGAGTGCCGTATTGCGTTGCTGATGATATTATGGACTGCTTTTTCCAAAAGCAGCTCATTTCCCATCATCATAACATCTTCTGAAATATTCTTCTGAATACGGATATGTTTTTCATTGGCCAGTGGGATAAGATGTTTATATACACGTTTCAGAATATTGGAAAGAGAAAGAAGCTCCGTATGACTCATTGTATTCATTTCCAGCTTTGATATCGACAGGATTTCCTTTACAAGCTGTTCCATATTTTCAATTTCTTTTAATGTTTCCGGAAGTATCGTTCTCGTGTCCTTATATCTTCCAATTTCCATAATCATACTTTCCACCTGCCCTTTGATTATGGTGATCGGGGTTTTCAATTCATGGGAAGCTGTCGCAAAAAAATACTGACGCTGTTTATTCAGTTCGTCAATATGCTCCATATCCTGCTTTAACTGTCTGTTTGCTGTTTCCAGTTTCAGCATGGTATCTGACAGATTTTGGGACATGGAATTCAGACTATTTGCAAGAATACCAATTTCATCTGTACGGTTTATCTTACATTGCCAGGTCATATCAAGCTTTTCCATTCGTTTTGAAACTTCACTGATTTCTATCACTGGTTTTACGATCAAACGGCTGCAAATCCATGCCCCTGAAAATGAAACCAGGAAAATAATTATCAAAAGAAACGGCAATAATTTTAATAACGCACTTATTAACTCATGACTGGAGGAAATCTGGGCAATGATATTGAGCATATATGTCTCTGCTCTGTCAGAGAATTGAATCTCCTGAGCAAAGGATAACATTTCTTCTTTCTCTGAAGAAACTTCGTCAGGCGTTCCATACTGCTGTTCTTCTCCACCACCTTGAACGATGATAGTTGCCTGATGATCTGAACAAAATTTTTCCAATACATCTTTTGCATTTTCAAATTTTGTTTTAGAAAGTGTTTCTGTCAGTTCTTTTATTTCCGTGTTGATATGTTCTGATGATACAGCCACATAACTTTTCGGCAGGAAAAACAGAATACTTCCATAAATAAGAAAACTACATAAAATTAAAGAACCTGCGATCCATAAGAAAACTTTTGCACTCAGGCTGTCATTAATTTTTGCTCTCAAATTTATATCTCACCCCTCGTATTGTATGAATACATCCTGTATCTAATTTTCGTCGCAAATTCATAATATGTATATTTACTGTTTTTTCGTCGCCGGCAAAATCATAGCCCCATACTTGTTGGATCAGATTATCCCTCGTGAGGACTTGATTTTTATGGTTCAAAAAGGTCAGTAAAAGTTCAAATTCGAGTTGTGTTAAATTGACAGGAGCACCGTTTTTATATACCTCATGACTGTCTTTATTGAGTTCAATTCCTTGCGCAGAGAGTATTTTTTGTTTTTCTGATTTTTCCTTGATCCGTCTAAGTACAGCTTCAATTCTCATTAAAACAAGTTTTAACGAAAAGGGCTTTGTGATATAATCATCAACCTGCAATTCAAAAGCTCTTATTTGTGCTTCTTCTTCGTCCATAGCCGTAAGCATGATAATCGGAATCCGGGACTTTTTACGAATAAATTCACATACCGCATAACCGTCTATTTTAGGCATCATAATATCTAACAAAATGAGCGAAAAGGATTGTGACTGAAAAAGCGAAATTCCTTCCAATCCATCACTTGCTAATGAAACTTCATATCCCGCGTCAGTCAACAACTCATATAAAACAGACTGTATTGCTGTTTCATCTTCCATAATCAATATACGTTCTTTCATGTAAGCACCACCTGAGAATTTATAGATTAAAGCAATTCTAACACAAAATGATTTAGATTTGATTTAAAAAATGTCCGAATAACCTATAAAATGAGGTTATTCGGACATTTTTCATAATACCAGCGGCAATCACCGGACTTTTTTCATACAGGTCACTGCCATAGCCCCTGGTCCGATGTGACAGGCAACGCTCAGAGAAAGCGGACCTTCTACAATTTCGTATTCCGGAAACTTCTCCGCGATCTCCTGTTTCCATTCCTGTGCCTCTTCTTTGCTGCAAGTATAAGCCATTCCCAGCACCATATCTTCCCGGACATCTGCAAAGCGGTCATTCAGATCTTTTTCTATCGCCTTGAGCATAGTACGCTTTGCGGCTTTCCATCCTCTTACTTTTGAAAATGCATCCAGTTTTTCTCCCTGAATCTGAAGCACCGGTTTCAGGTTCAATACCGTTCCGAGCGCCGCGGCAGCCGGTGTAACACGTCCGCCCTTTTTCAGATATTTTAACGTATCCACGGTAATATAGATACTTGCCTGCAGCTTTTCAGCCTCCAGTATCTCCTTGATCTCAGATGCAGATTTTCCTGCATCCCGGAGCACGATCGCATCTTCCACCGATTGCTTCTGTGTCACAGAAATTCTCTGGTTATCCACTACACAAACCTTTCCCTCGTATTCCTGAGACAGAGACTGTGCCGCATGACAAGTGCTGCTCAGTCCGCTGGACATTGGAATGTGCACGATCTCATCGTACTCTTTCAGCAGCTCGTCCCAGCATTCCATGACTTCACCCGGAGATGGCTGAGACGTGGAAATATCAGAATCTTCTCCCAGACGCTTATAAAATTCCTCCTGCGTCAGCGTAATATCTTCCAGAAACAACTCCCCGTCAATAAAGAACGGCATGGGAATCACATGAATTCCCATCGTTTTTCCCATTTCCTGCGTAATACCACTGTTGCTGTCCGTTACGATTGCAATTTTTTTCATCTTTTCTCCCCTGTTTCTAGTTTTTAAAACTATGAATCGGTGCCGGAATTCTTCCTGCCCGATTTACAAATGCCTCACAGCCGAACTCATTCACCGGCATGATCGGCGCATAACCCAGAAGTCCGCCGAATTCGACAATCTCTCCCACATCTTTTCCGATCACCGGAATGAGACGGACTGCTGTCGTCTTCTGGTTGACCATACCGATCGCCATCTCATCTGCAATGATTCCGGAAATTGTCGCTGCAGATGTCTTTCCCGGAACCGCGATCATATCAAGACCAACTGAGCAGACACAAGTCATGGCTTCTAATTTTTCCAGTGTCAGTGAACCTGCATTCACTGCATCGATCATTCCCTGATCTTCACTGACCGGAATAAACGCACCACTGAGTCCTCCTACATAAGAGGATGCCATCACACCGCCTTTTTTCACCTGATCGTTGAGAAGTGCCAGTGCCGCCGTCGTTCCCGGCGCACCTACCCGCTCCAGACCAATCTCTTCTAAGATCTCTGCCACGCTGTCTCCGATTGCCGGAGTCGGTGCCAGTGACAAGTCAATGATTCCAAACGGAATTCCCAGACGTCTGGATGCCTCTCCGGCTACCAGCTGTCCTACTCGTGTCACCTTAAATGCCGTCTTTTTGATTGTCTCGCAAAGCTCTTCAAATCCTTTGCCGCGCACCTTTTCCAATGCTTTTTTCACAACTCCGGGACCGCTGACGCCGACATTGATCACCGCATCCGCTTCTGTCACTCCAAGGAATGCACCCGCCATAAACGGATTGTCATCCGGCGCATTACAAAAGATAACAAGTTTTGCACATCCGAAAGAATCACGCTCTTTTGTCGCTTCTGCTGTTTCTTTTACCATTTCTCCACAAAGACGTACTGCATCCATGTTGATTCCGGTTCTGGTGGAACCTACATTGACAGAACTGCACACTCTCTCCGTTCTTGCCAGTGCCTGCGGGATCGAACGGATCAGATTCTCATCACTTTTTGTCATTCCCTTGGAAACCAGCGCAGAGTATCCTCCGATAAAATTAACTCCAACTTCCTTAGCCGCTTTATCCAGTGTTTCTGCGATGGTCACAAAATCTTCCGGACACTTACATGCAGCACCGCCGATCAGAGCGATCGGTGTAATAGAAATTCGTTTGTTTACGATCGGAATTCCAAATTCTCTTTCAATATGTTTTCCTGTTGACACAAGGTCTTTTGCAGTTACTGTGATTTTTTCATAAATCTTTCTGTTCAATTCATTCAAATCCGAATCAATACAGTCCATCAGGCTGATTCCCAGTGTGATGGTACGAACATCCAGATTTTCCTGCTCGATCATCTTATTGGTTTCGGAAACTTCATACATATTAATCATGGTCTTTATCCTCGTCTCTGCTTATTCTTATAATCTGTGCATCTTTTCAAAAATCTCTTCTTTCTGGCACTGGATCTTTACCCCGATCTCTTCGCCCATCTGCTCCATCTCATCACAGATCACTTTAAAATCTTTTTCGATTTCTGAAATATCTACAACCATCATCATATTGAAATATCCCTGTACGATCGTCTGGGAAATATCTAAAATATTGATCTTACTTTCTGCAAGGTATGTACACACTTTCGCGATAATTCCCACAGTGTCTTTTCCTACTACGGTTACGATACATTTTTTCATGGTTTTTCCTCCTCAAGTTAAACGGTGATAATCTCTGAAATACTGTCCCTTTTTGCCACTGCCATATTCAAGTCTTCCCCTTTATATGCATTATCCCCTAATGTCACTTCCAGTTTGACAGTCTCATATGCCAGACTTTCATAATTATTTTCTTTGCTCAAATGCCCCAGAACAATATGTTTCAAATTATCATGTAGTATATCACAAAGGAGACGTCCTGACAATTCATTCGACAAATGTCCTTTGTCTCCCATTACTCTTCGCTTCAGCGGATATGGATATGGTCCCACTTCCAACATATGCAGATCATGGTTTGCCTCCAGAAGAACTGCATCCAGATTCTGGAGATGGGACACCGTATATGCATCATAGATTCCCAGATCTGTCGCCACTGCCACAGATTTGTCTCTGCACTCCAGACGGTATCCGGTCGGTTCGTTGGCATCATGGGAAATTGCAAACGGATTTACCCTGATATCCCCCAGCATAAAGGATTCATCACTGTGTATCACATGATACAATCCTTCCGGCATGGCTCCCAGTCTGGAATACGCCTGAATCCCCGCAATCGTTCCCGGAGTTGCATAGATCGGGATCTCATATTTTCTGCTGAACACTCCAAGTCCCTGAATGTGATCTGAGTGCTCATGGGTGATCAGAATCCCGTCCAGCTCCTCCCCTTTAATCTCCAGCTCCTTTAAACCGGCATCAATTCTTTTTTTACTGATTCCGGTATCGATCAGTAAATGTGTATTGTCACTGCCTACATAGATGCAGTTTCCACTGCTGCCACTGGCAATGCTGCATAATCTCATAGTATCTCTCCTATTTGTCGTCTTGTTTCTTCGATCTCTCTGCTGTTGTCGATCACCCGGGTACAGTTTTTCCGAAAATACGCTTCCGGACTCTGGCTGCGTATCATATCTGTAATTCTTTCATCACTATATCCCCGGGATGCTTTCAGCCGCTCTCTTCTTACCGATTCCTCTGTATAGATAAACCATGTTTCTTCGCAGATTTTGGCATATCCTGCTTCCAGAAGAAGAGCAGCCTCCAGTACGTACAGCTCTGTCTTCTCTTTTCTTTTTTCTTCGATATCCAGAAGCACCTGCTGTTTTACCGCAGGATGGACGATCCCATTGAGCTGTTCCAGCTTTTCACTGCTCTGAAACACAATTTGGGCCAGTTTTTTTCGGTCCAGCTCTTCGTTTTCATCTAAAATCTCTCTTCCAAATGCTTCTACGATCGCTTTCCAGCAGGGAGTGCCCTTTCTCTGCAGCGCTTTTGCAACTTCATCAAGCTGTACTACAACTGCATGATATTCTTCCTCCAGCAGCTTTAAAACTGCACTTTTCCCGGAACCCACTCCACCTGTAATTCCAATTACCTTCATCACTATTTTGCCTCGTACCAGTTTTTTCCGACCTGCATATCCGCGATCAACGGCACATCTAAGGAAGCCGCTGTTTCCATCTGCCGTTTGAGGATCTCTTTCACTGTCTCGATCTCATCCGGATGTGTCTCGATCAGAAGTTCATCATGAACCTGCAGGATCATACGGGATTTCATCCGTTTTTCTTTCAGTTCCCGGTTGACTCCGATCATGGCAATCTTCATAATATCTGCCGCAGTTCCCTGGATCGGCGCATTCATTGCCACACGTTCTCCGAAATTCCTCTGCATAAAATTGCTGGATTTTAACTCCGGTATCGGACGTCTTCTTCCAAACAATGTAACGGCATATCCTTCTTCTTTTGCATGCGTCACGGAATCGTCAAGAAACTTTTTGATTCCCGGATACGTCTCAAAATAACTTTCAATATACTGAGACGCTTCTTTTCTCGTGATACTCAAGTCCTGACTCAATCCAAACGAACTGATCCCGTAAACAATTCCAAAGTTGACTGCCTTGGCATTTCGTCTCTGCAGATCTGTCACCTCGTCAAACGGAGTCTTAAACACCTGAGACGCTGTCATTCGGTGAATATCCTGTGCCTCCCGGTATGCCTGGATCAGATGTGCATCTCCGGAACAATGCGCCAGTATACGCAGCTCAATCTGCGAATAATCCGCATCAATAAATACATAGCCTTCCTGAGGCACAAATACTTTCCGGATCAGCCTTCCCAGTTCCATTCTTACCGGAATATTCTGCAGATTCGGTTCTGTACTGCTGATCCGCCCGGTCGCGGTAATCGTCTGGTTAAACGTTCCGTGAATCCGTCCATCTGGTCCGATATAATTTGCCAGTCCGTCTGCATACGTAGATTTTAACTTTGTAAGCTGACGGTATTCCAGAATCTTATCCACGATTGGAAATTCCGGAGCCAGCTTTTCCAGTACATCCGCCGCAGTCGAATATCCTGTTTTTGTTTTCTTGGCATGAGGCATCTGCAGCTTCTCAAACAAGATCACACCCAGCTGTTTCGGAGAATTGATGTTAAAATTCTCCCCTGCCATCTCGTAAATCTCGGATTCCAGCTGTACGATCTGTTCGCCCAATTGTTCTCCATATTTTTTCAGCTCCTCAGCCTCAATGCGCACCCCAGCCTGTTCCATATCAAATAAGGTAAAAACAAGCGGCATCTCAATTTCCAGAAACAGCCTGTCCATCTGCTCCTCTTTGAGTTTTTCCATCAATTTTTCAGATGCCGCATAGGCAGTATATGCTTCATAACAGCTCTTTGTCCACTCATCTGCCTTGTCATCCATCATCAGTCCCAGCTGTTCTCTTGCCACATCTTCATAGGTATAATCATTTTTCAGCGGATTCAGAAGATAGGCTGCCACTGTTGCGTCAAAGCAGTTTTTCTGACAAACCGCGCCCAATACCGGAAGATATTTTTTCAGATCAAACATGACAAAACGACCGGCAGAACGTGCCACATCCGAAAGCTGTGCAAACAGTGCATCCATATCTGTATCCATACTGCATGCAATGGAATACACCTGATCTTTCCCGTATGCCAGAGCAATCCTGCCGTATCCTGACGGATGTGCAAATAACGGCAGCACATTCCCGTCACATTTGATCAGTGCAGCTCCCACACACTCTGCCTTTTTTGCCTCTGAGAAAATTCGCTCGATTTCTTCCTGCTCTGTTACTTCCCGGAATGCTTTTTCAACTTCATTTTCAGCTGCTTCCACATCAAACTTTCCGAGCAGATTTTTAAACTGCAGTTTCTGGAACCACGTATATGCCTCTTTGGTGAACATATTTCCATGCTTTGCATCTTCCAGAGAGAACTCCAGTTCTGCATGCGTATCAATGGTCGCCAGAACTTTACTCAGTTTTGCCTGTTCCCAGAATTCTTTTAAATTCTTGCTTGCTCTCGGCGGCTTTAACTCCTCCACATGTGCATAGGCATTCTCCAGTGATCCGTATTCCACAATAATCTTGGTGGCAGTTTTCTCACCAACTCCCGGCACTCCCGGAATATTATCCGCTGTATCCCCCATCAGCGCTTTTACATCGATAAACTCTGTCGGTGTCACTTCATAACGCTCTTTGACATCTGCTGCATAATAATCTTCGATTTCCGTGCGTCCGCCCTTTGTCTTCGGAATCCGGATCTTTACATGCTCCGTAGCAAGCTGCAGAGTATCTCTGTCTCCTGAAATAACAGCAACCTCCATCCCCTTTTCCTCACAGGTTCTGGAAATCGTACCGAGCAGATCGTCCGCCTCCAGTCCGGCTTTCTCGATGATCGCAATGTCCATCGCCTTCAGCACCTCTTTGATGACCGGAACCTGCTGACGGAGTTCTTCTGCCATCGGCTTTCTTGTTCCTTTATAATCAGCAAACATCTCATGACGAAATGTCGGTGCATGAACATCAAATGTGACCGTCAGATACTCCGGTTTTTCTTCTTCCAGAATTTTAAACAGGATATTCAAAAATCCGTACACCGCATTCGTATGAAGGCCTTCCGCATTGGTCAGATCCGGCACTCCATAGAAGGCCCGGTTTAAAATGCTGTGTCCATCTATCAAAACAATTTTTTCACTCATGTCGATTCTCCTAATTTTACTTACAGAGATTACTATACACCAAATATCCTCTTTTTTAAAGGTTGTTTTTCTCTTCTTCTCTTGTCCAGCGCATCAAAACACCCTCACGTCCCGTCGTTTCTTCCTTTTCAAATGCTGCCGTTTGAAACCCTTCTCGTTCATAAAACCGGACTGCTCCTGTGTTCTCTGCATAAGCGTGAAGTGTCAGTTCCTGCCGTCCCGATTTAGCAGCTTCCAGAAGCAAGCGGCCAATCCCCCTGGACCGAGATGCTTTTTCCACAAAAAGTCCCGCGATATAACTGTCCTGTAATCCCAGAAATCCAAGAACTGTCCCCTCTTCTTCATAAATCAGAATATCGGCCTGCGGCAGAGCCTCTTTTACAGCTTCATACTGCTCGTTCCAATACTCTGCCGGGATAAAGCCATGAGCAGCAAGATTTGTCTCCAGCCAGATTTTCATTATGTGCTCTAAATCCTGTGGTTGATATTTACGTATCACGTGTTTCTCCCTTCATTACTAATTGTAAAGAAGGCTGCAACTGTTTTAAGTCACAACCTTCTTTATTTCAGGACTGCTCGTTTCCTGATCGTCCTGTTTTCTTTTTATTCCTGAACGTATTTCTCCCACAGTTCTTTTACTTTATCACTGTAGACTTTATTCTGTCTCTGCTGCAAGAGCTGGTTCCTGATTGAATTCTTTACTTCCTCGAAATCTGCAACTGCCGCATCCTTTTTCTCTTCCACTTTGATCAGATGATATCCGAACTGTGTCTGAACCGGTCCCACAATCGCACCGATCTCTGCTGTAAACGCAGCATCTTCAAACTCTTTTACCATCTGTCCTTTCCCAAACTCTCCAAGATCTCCGCCTTTTGCTCCGGACGGACATGTAGATTTTTCTTTTGCAGCATCTTCAAAGGATGTCTCTCCGCTCTGGATCGCCGCTAAAATCGCATCACATTTTTCTTTGGAATCTGTCAGAATATGTTTTGCGCGAACAGTCTCTCCTTTTGTAAACTGCTGCTTGTGCTCCTCATAATAATTTTTGACATCCTCTTCTGTCACAACTGCATCTTTCATCACTTCTCGCATTGTCATCTGTGCAAGGATATCTCTCTTGGCATTTTCTACCATCTCCTGATATTCTTCTGTCTCTTCCAGCTTCATCTCCCCGCCGAGCTCCGCAAACATATGAAGTGCTACAAACTGATCCAGACACTGCTGTCTGAACTGTGGATTGGAAAGATACGCCTGCTGCTCTCTCGGTACATTCTGCAGGAATTTTTCAAAATCAGATTCTTTGATTTCTCTTCCTGCCACAACTGCTATTATTTTCTGTTCCATAATTCTCTTTCTCCTTTATCTCGTATCGTTTTATTATAAACGGTATCGTGATAAATAGCAAAACAAAATTTCTGTCTGATTCTTTTTCAGATTCCCTTTTTATAAAGTACAAACGAATAGATCATCGGGATCGTCACAACAACGACTATGATCACAATTGGTACCATGTTGTTTTCAAAAAATACACTTCCCCAAAATACCAGTCCTGCCAGAATCCATAATTTTCCTGCCATTCTATGCGTACGATTCCAATTCTCCTCACTGTTCAAGGTCCATGGAAGTTTGATCCCCACCGTATAATTCTGATGATTCTTCGACATATAATTTCCCAACAGGATAAATATGCCACCCATCAAAATACTGACGATCACCTCCATATTCACATCCATGCCAAGTGCATATCCATAAATAGACAGATTAGACACGACAGACAGAACCGGAACGATCCAGAAGATCAGCGTCATCATCGCTCTTCCGATATTTTTCTTCTTGGGATCATTTAAGGTCACACCCAGGCAGAACAAATGGATGACTAATAATATGAGCGGGAAAATCACCACTGCAAACAGCTTTGTACTCCATCCATCTGCCCCTTCACTCCCGAAATGTGTTGCAATCTTTTCCGGCAGTCGATTCCAGAGCAGAAAACCGATCACCATTGGAAAAACAGTAACAATGCTGGTAATGATAACTTTTGATTTATTTTCTTTCATAATGTTGAATCCCCTTTCAAGTCTGACAGCCAGAGCATCAGCTCTTCCACCACAGAAATATTCAGCTCGTAATAAATAAAATTCTTGTATTTCGTTTCCCGTATCAGATCTGCCTTCTTCAGGATTTTCAGATGATAGGAGATCGTTGCTCCTGTCATTTCAAAATGTTTCCCGATTTCTCCTACTGAAAGTTTTTCTTTCTTCAGAAGAACAAGAATCTCCCTGCGTACCGGATCCGAAAGCGCTTTGAAAGTCTCCGCAAATGCCATCGGCACCATCCTTTCCCGGAATCTATTTAGAATATTTTCTAAATTCCTTACAGACACTATAATCAATTTTTCTATCGTTTGCAACAGGTATTTTGAAATTTTTCTAAATACTTTTCAACTCTACTATTTTAACACTTTTCACATATCATATCGACAAACCAGATAAAAAAATGTATATTTATACCAGAAATTAACTTGTATAAGTTCGTGATCGGATGAACGTTTCTACCAACTGCCGTAACAGTTGACTACAGATTTTTGGGATTCCAAAAATTTGTGGTTATCTGTTACGGCAGTTTTTCTCTGTTTTTGCCGGCGCCAGAGGAAACCATGATTCTGATATCTGTTCTTATACCCGTTCAAACAACAAAACCCAATCGGAGGAAATAATCTATGAACAGCTTATTAATCAAAAATGCTTCTGCTGTCATCACCTGTGACAGTAAAGACACCGTTATGGAACACGCCAACCTCCTGATAAACAACGGTGTTATTTCTTACATCGGTCCCGAAGCACAGACCGCAGACGAAACGCTGGATGCATCCGGATACCTCGTTTATCCGGGACTTATCAACACGCATCATCATCTTTATCAGACATTCAGCCGGAATCTCCCTCAAGTACAGAATATGGAACTTTTCGACTGGCTCACCACCTTATATGAAATCTGGAAAAATCTGGATCAGGATGTTATTTACCACAGCTCTATAACCGGCATGGGAGAACTCTTAAAAACCGGATGTACTACTTGTTTTGATCATCATTATGTATTCCCGGACGGAAATTCCGATGCACTTCTGGATGCACAGTTTTCCGCCGCAAAAGACCTTGGGATTCGTATGTACGCTTCACGGGGCAGTATGGATCTAAGCAAAAAGGATGGAGGACTTCCCCCAGACAGCGTCGTACAGAATGTGGAGGAAATTCTGAGAAAATGACGTCTGGTATGCTCATGGAATTCATTTTCAGGATGAGGAATTACGTCTTCTGGCAGAAACCGGCACCGGTGTGACACATTGTCCAATCTCTAACATGAAACTCTCTTCCGGAATCTGCAGAATTCCTGATATGTTGAAGCTCGATGTACCGGTTGGTCTTGCCGTAGACGGAAGTGCAAGCAATGACGGATCAAACCTTTTGGAAGAATTGCGTGTCGCTTTTCTGCTACATCGCCTGAATTCTAGTAGCCACGCACTAAGTGGATATGATATACTAAAGATTGCTACGAATGGAAGCGCTAAAATACTCGGACGAAACGATATCGGTTCTCTTGCTGTGGGAAAAGCCGGAGATATGTTCCTCATTCGTCGGGACCGCCTCGACCTTATCGGGGCAGATCTGGATGTAAAATCTATGCTTGGTACCGTTGGACTAAAAGGTTCTGTTGACTACACGATCGTCAACGGAAAAATGGTTGTCGAGAACGGGCATCTTGTAAACATTGACGAGGAAAAATTTATATCTGAAGGTCGGAAATCCGTCACAGACTATTTAAGCCGCTCCTAAGTACAGTGAAAAACAAGTTACTGATACACTGTACGAACTTCTGTATAAACATTTATAACCAATCACAGGAGGAGACACTCTATGAATCATTCTCAGAATTCAAAAACAAAAAGACAAAAGGACCGCGAAATGGTCTATCAATTAGAAGGACGTCCGGGGCTATCCACAGCTGTACCTCTGGGTCTTCAGCACGTACTTGCAATGTTTACTTCCAACCTTGCTCCCATACTTATCATTGCCAGCGTCTGTGGACTGTCCGGAGCTGATACCGTAATCATGGTACAATGTGCAATGTTTGTTTCTGGACTGACAACTTTTGTTCAGCTGTATCCCATTAAGCTTGGAAAAAACCGTCAGATCGGAGCCAATCTTCCTATTGTAATGGGTACTTCCTTTGCATTCGTACCTACAGCCTCGGCCATTGGAGCTGCCAGCGGAATCGGCGCTGTTCTCGGAGGATGTCTTGCAGGAAGTATGATCGAAGTTTTGATGGGATTTTTCTACAAATACATCCGTCGCTTTTTCCCGCCACTTGTTGTGGGTTGTACGCTCGTGACGATCGGTGTTAATCTTCTGGACGTCGGAGTGGACTATTTTGCCGGTGGTTCAGGAGCCGAGGATTATGGTTCCATTCAAAACCTCAGCGTTGCATTCTTTGTTCTGCTGATCGTTGTACTGCTTCAGCGTTTCGGAAAAGGATTATTAAAAAATTCTGCCATTCTTGTCGGTCTGGTCGCAGGATATGTCCTCGCTTACTTTCTCGGAATGGTAGACACTTCTGTAATCGCAGATGCCGCATGGTTTGGAATCCCGCTTCCTATGCAGTTTAAACTGGAATTCCACCTTTCCGCTATTTTAAGCTTTGCCGCACTGTTCGTAACTTCCGGTCTGGAGACGATCGGCAATACTTCCGGTATCACCATCGCCGGTTTCGACAGAGAAGCTACCGAAAAAGAAACTTCCGGTGCAATCCTGGCAGATGCACTTGGTTCCACAACTGCTGCTGTATTTAACGCACTTCCAAATACAGCATTCGGACAGAACGCCGGAATTGTCGCCATGACAAAAGTAGTAAACAAATGGTGTATTGCTACCGGAGCATTTATTTTAATGATCTCCGGGTTTTTCCCAAAGCTTGGCGCTATTTTTTCAGCAATTCCAAATGCAGTCCTCGGCGGTGCAATCATTACCGTATTCGGTATGATTTTGATCAACGGTATCAAGATGATCGCCAAAGCAGGATTCAGTGAGCGCAACATTCTTGTCATGGGCCTTACCTTTGCATTCGGTCTTGGTATGACAAGCCATCCGGACGCAGTTGCACAGCTGCCATCCGCATTAAGATTTATCTTCAGTGATTCTGTAACAGGAACCTGTATTGTGGCAATCGTTGCAAACTTTTTATTTCCTATGAAAGACGAAGAAGATATTAAAAAAGCAAAAGAGGCTATGTTAGATTAAGGAATTCTTTCCGTTACATAACACTAAAAAACGCAGCAGATCTCATTAAAATGTCTGCTGCGTTTTATTTTAAATAAAACTATGTAACTGTTGTAATCGATATTCCAGCTCATATACTGCCCGGACAGCCTACAGTGTTCTCGCCACCTCAAATCCTTCTGCAATCGCATCCAGCGCTCTTCTTGCCGATTTTGCGTCTCCGATCACATAATATGGAAGCTTTCTCTTTTCACACACTTCTGCAAGCGGATGAGAATCGTTTGCCAAAAATCCAACCGCAAATACTGCACATTCACATGGAACCTGCGTTCCGTCTTCCAGCACGATTCCCTCTTCTGTAAATTTACATACTTTGCTGTTTGGCAAGAGTTTTACCTGTAACTGCTGCATTTTCATCATAACAGCTATCTTACGCAGGCTTCCCAGATCACTTCCGATACTGTCTTTCATCTCCAGAACAGTGACTTCACATCCGTCTGTCGCAAGCGTGTCTGCTGTTTCCAGACCGACCAGACCGCCTCCGATCACCGCTACCTTTCCTTTCGGACAGACTTCATGCCGAAGCACCTCCGGTGCAGATACATGCCAAAGCTTATCCATTCCCTCCAGATTGATGGTAATCGGAGAAGATCCGATTGCCAGGATCACTGCATCGACATCTGCCTGTTCCAGCATCTGCGCATCAACTTTTGTATTTTTATGAACCGTCACCAGTTTTTCTACCTGCGCTGCCATCTCCATCGCTGCAGATTTCATCTCAGCTTTTCCAGGCGCCTCTCCTGCAAGAAGGAATTCTCCTCCCAACTGATTTGTCGCTTCAAACAATGTTACTTCATGTCCTCTTTCATGGAGAATCTTTGCAGCTTCCATTCCGGCCACTCCGCCTCCGATCACCCATACTTTTTTCGATGCTTCTGCTTTATTCAGATCATACTCTGCCTCGTGACCGATCGCTGGATTTCTCATGCAGGTAATATGCGGACGGTTGGCCACATCACAGAATCCGTCATAGCAGCCCTGATTACAGCCCACACAGTGTACGATCTCATCCACTTTTCCCGCTCTGGCTTTGTTTGCAAATTCCGGATCCGCAAGCTGGGCTCTTCCCAGTACTACCATATCCACTTTATCCTGAGACAAAATCTCTTCTGCCAGTTCTGCTGTGTTGATCCTTCCAACACCAACTGTCAGCATGCCTGTCTCTTTGCGGATTCTGGCCGCATTTTCAATGTTAAATCCGTTTGGCACATCAATTGGCGGCACCTCATACATGGATGCTGCCGTAATGATATTTCCTCTGGATACATCCAGCACATCGACTCCATGCTCCTTTGCACTCTTACAGAATCGGATCACTTCCTCGATCGTCAGTCCGTTCTCCAACATATCATCCTGCGCATCGATCCGGATGAACAAAGGCATTCCTTCCGGCATATTTCTGCGCAGTTCATCGATCACTTCCAACGGAAATCTGCAGCAGTTCTCAAAGCTGCCGCCATATTCGTCCTCTCTGTGATTGAATCCTGCACTTAAGAAAGAATGCGGCAGATAATTATGCGCCAGATGAAATTCCAGACAGTCATATCCGGCCTCCACAGCTCTGGCTGCCGCCTTTCCATAACATGCAATGACTTCCTGGATCTGTTCCTTTGTAATCGCTTTGATCGTATATGGTCCAAAATTCATATCTGAAACAACCAAAACCTGTGCTTTTGGATCCATGGAAACCGCGATAGATCCCTGCCAGAGCTGAATTCCCGCTTTTCCTCCATTCTCATGGATCGCATCTGTCAGTTTCTTATGTCCCTCAATCAGATGATCCTCACTGATGGATACAAAATGTGCCGGTGCACTCGGCGTATGTACGGCTGCCACCTCCACGATATTCAATGCGCATCCGCCCTTTGCTCTGGCTGCGTGATACGCAATCAGCTTATCTGTCACAGCTCCGTTTTCCTCCGCCATTCTGGTCCCCATTGCCGGCAGGATAATCCTGTTTTTCAGCTCCATATCCCGAATCCGGATCGGAGCAAATACATGTTCAAACATTGCATGCTACCTCCCTGTTATTTTATTTTTATTATAGGGCAGTCCAGCAAAAATAGATATGCAGATTTCTAAATATGATTATCAATTATTTACATTGATGAAACCTGCGGTATTCACTTGGTGTCTGATTCATGTACTTAGAAAAGCTTCGCTGAAAAGAGGAAATACTTCCAAAACCAACATCACTGCTGATCTGTGTAACTGTTCGGTCTGTAGCACTCAAGTAACTGCAGGCAATCCGGATCCTGATTTCTTCCAGAAGTTCTTGTATGCTTCGCCCAAACGTCTCTCTCGCTCTTCTTTCAATCAGAGATTCCTTCTTTTTCATCTCTGTCTCCATTTCTTTCATTTGAAATGGTTTTTGAAAATGCAGGAAAAGATATTCTAAAATCTGCAGTGATTCCTCCCCGGACTGCATTTGTGCTCCACATCCGATATTTTTCGTCTGATATTCTCTCACACTGACTTTCCTGTATCGTTTAAACACTCTGTAAAAATCTTCCACATTCGTAAATCCCAGATAATCACTGATATACTGAATGTTCAGCTCCGGAAAATGCAGCAGAGCGTAGGCATTCAATACCTTTCCCATTTTCTGGAGCTGAAAAACTGTATATCCGCACCGGTTTACGATTTTCCGGTTCAGCGTCACTGCAGTCATACCCACGGTTTCTGCGTACTCTTCCAAAGAGACGGTCTTACTCGTATCCAGAAGTACTCTCTGGATGATATTCCACACCTCATCCTTTTGTATCCCCTCTTTTTTCTTCCGTTCCATCGCATACCGACAGTATAATACATAGAGCTGCATCGCAAGATAAATACTCATATTCTGCACCGAAAATCGCTGTTCTTTTTCTTCCGCCAACAGATCTTCCAAAACACGTTCTACTCTCTTTTGCTCCTCTTTATCCAGAAAAAGAAGAGACTGCACTCCGTATACCAGCATCTCATTTTCTCTTGCCTTGCGCTGTTCAAAACACAAAGACATAAACAGGCCAATATGAAAAGAAACCTTTACACAATGCAAAGGTTTTCTGATATTTTCAATCCGATAAAAAAGATGCATATACAGGCAGAAAAAACTACCTTCCTGAATCTGAAATTTCTCTCCGTTGATCCAGAGTTCTGCATCTCCACTGATTACATAATAAATTTCGGTCTGCTCATGAAACCGCTGCTCGACCGGCTTTTTAATCTCCATCTCTGTAATATGGACCTGTTTTTCTTTTAAATTATAGTAATCAATTCCGGTAAACCAGTCTTTCTGATACCACATCCTACTTCTCCTTCTGCAGCGGCTGCTTTTCCATCCTGTAGTTTTTCAGGAGTACACCTTTTCTGACAACCCCTTGTTCCTGAATGACCATATATCCTCTGGATTCAAAAAACGGTCTTGCCGTGATTGAAGCATGCGTTTCAACCACATTCTGATCTGCATAATGCTCCAGCTCGTCACAGATTGCAGAAGCGATTCCCTGATGCTGATACGCTTTGTGAACATACAGCCGGTCCAGATAGCCGGTGTCACTGATATCCCCAAATCCTATGATTCCATTTTCCTCTTCTGCGATCACCGTGTAATGCTCTAAAAAGGACTGATTCCATTTTTCCAGATCCACATTGCCATCTGCCCATGCATCCACCTGCTCTTTTGTATAATCCTTTGTATTGACCGAATGAACAGTCTCATAAAACAACTCTGTAAGCGCCTTGCAATCTGCCGGTTTATAAACTCTTAAGATCAATTTAGTTTCCTCTTTTCTTTTTTCATTTTCAATTCTCATACTTTTTTACTCTGCCAGCGATAAATGCCTCCCAGAAGTCCATATTCCAAAATTATCATCAGATAAATTCCGGAAAGCTGCAGCAGCTCTGCCGCTGCAAACGCACCAACACCAAAGATCACAGATGCCGCAGCCGTAATCCAAAAGACCTGCCCTTCTTTTCCGATTCCCTGAAGATACAGCAGCCTGATCCGATATGGAATTTTGACCAGCACCAAAAGCACGATCATCCAAAGATAATCTCCCGCCCTGGCAATGATCATCTCGTCTGATAAAATCCAGTGAAACACTTCTTTTTGAAAGATTCCGCACAGCATCCCCACTGACAGAACAATCATGCCTGATAATTGTATCCCCGCTTTTTCATAACTTCTGACTGCCGCTTTCTTTCCTGCCGCATGATTTTGCAAGGCATAGGTCTGCGTTGCTGCCGCATACGCATACACAGGAAGCTCCAGCATCCCACAGACGAGATCCAGCAGCTTATAAACAGCCACATCTTCTGCTCCTAATCTTGCCACCGCTGCCAGAACCATAAATACAAAGATTGTACTTTCCAGCAATTCCTGTCCCAGTAAAGACGGATAGATTTTCCATATCCTGTATATCAATCCCCGGATCTCTTCTGCCCTGATCGTTTTTCTCCTTTGCCGTTCTTTCCAGTAAGTAATCTGATAAACCAATAGTCCGCAACCAAGACCAAGAATACTTCCCCAGGCGGCTCCTGCTGTTCCAAGACGAGGAAAGCCAGCTGCTCCGTATACAAGCACAAAATCGAAAAACAGATTTACTGTTGTAGAAACAACAGTCACCCAAAGGGTAATCTTTGTATTCTGCCTGTTTTTAAAGTATACACTATATTGAAAAATCAACATATTCTGCAGTACGGTAAATGATGCCGGATAAAAGTACCCAAGAAGCTCCTGTAATTCTTTTCCCTGTTGTCTATATACCGCATAAAAAAATGGCTTTCCAAACAGGATACTTACAAGTACAACTGTCAGACCGATCAAAATAACAAGAATTTTACTTCCTGCAAATGCATTCTCAAATCCTCGCTCATCCTGCTTTCCTATCTTCTCTGCCGCAATAATGTGAAACGCCGAAGAAAGCATCCCCAGGGCTCCTGTCACTCCATACACAACAGAAGCTGCAATTCCAACTACTGCAAACCCCCGCACAGAATAATGTCCTACAATCGCCTGATCCAGAATCTCAAACAGACTGGTCAATAAATAATGCAGCAAAATCGGATATGCCATCCGATTGAGTTCCTGAAATTCTTTTCTATTTTTCATTTTCCTTCTCCTTTTGCTAAATCTACAATTTTAAAAGGAGAATATGTCTGTATCGCCTATTCTCCCAATAGGCCGATCACATGCGCATATGCCATAAAAACCCTCTTTTCTATATTAAATTCTTGTATTCCTTTTGATTTATGTTTCCACAGAGCTGGTTTCCCGCATTCTTTTTTCAGACGGTAAACCGTGCTGGTATTAACCGAAAAGCGTTCTGCGATTTTCTTTGCATTGTGTGTCTTGTTCCAAGCTTCGACAAGTAATTTACGTACTTCATTGTTATAATAATCTTAACTTTATCACAATCCCTTTGTCAAGTATGTGCCGTATTATTGGGGCTTGCTGATTTCAGCACAGAATTACAAAATATCCTTGATGAACCGTTTAATCCTGATCTCCCGAATGCTGTTTGATGTTCAGATATCTGAAGCAGGAAAAAGAGCCTGAACGAAAAAAGTACAACGTGGAGAACACTATCGTTTTTTGAAACAACGGATGTTATAATAATTTCAGTTGTACCGTTTTATACTTTCGAAAATATTATGGAGGACTAAGAATATGATAAGAATGATGAAAGAAACTGATATAGATAATGTTTGCGAAATTATTAATGAGAACTGGAAAAAAGTATATAAAGGATATGTAAATTCAGAATTATTAAGTCCTGCTGGCTGTGCGGATAGAATATGTGAATTGAAAAACGATTTTTTTCGGGACGATTAAAAGAATACGTGTGGGAAGAAAACGGAAACGTAGTAGCTATGCTATCGTTTGGAAATACCGCAGATCATGATAAAGCTGGAGCTTTTGAAATATGGAGAATTTATATTACATCAGATTTTCAAGGGAAAGGAATTGGACACAACTTAATTGCGTTTGCAGAACAAGCAGCGAAAGAAGAAGGATATACAGAAGTTGTAATATGGGCATTTAAGAATAATCTTAATGCTATCTCTTTTTACCGAAAGCATGGTTATATTTTGGAAAAAGAGGAATATTTAGGGAAACCGTATTTAACTATGGGTGTTCGTTTAAATAAAAAAATTTGAGTATGAATTTTCCATATAGAAACTGGAGCGCAGACAGCATTACTAACTATTCGCGCCCCAGTTTCTGTGGGTACGGGGCATATAATCCATTCGCTATTTATGCTAAATGCCCCAATCCTGACTAATCATTTGCAGCTTCACCATATGAGGATAAATTCTGCCTGTATTCATCAGATCCTCCGGCTTCCCCTGTTCTGCAACCGTACCGTCTGAAAGTACAATCACTTTATCCGCACCACTTACGGTACGCATACGGTGAGCGATAACAAGTACCGTCTTATCCTTTATCAGCCTTGACAAAGCAGCCTGTATCAACGTTTCATTCTCCACATCAAGGCTTGCCGTTGCCTCATCCAGTAAAATGATTGGGGAATTTTTGAGGAAAGCGCGGGCGATTGAAATACGCTGACGTTCACCGCCGGACAGTTCGCAACCATTTTCTCCAATCATACTGTTATAACCGTCCGGGAGCTTTGCCGCAAATTCCTCACAATTTGCCAGTCTTGCTGCCGCAATGACTTCTTCATCAGTTGCATCTTTTCTTCCTATCCTGATATTCTCCATGATTGTATTGTTAAACAGCGTCACATCCTGAAATACGATAGAGTACAACGACAGTAATGTTTCCGGCTCTATTTTTGATATGTCCATACCTCCGACAGTAATTTTGCCTTTGTTAATATCCCAAAACCGCGCAGCAAGGCGTGACACCGTAGTTTTGCCTCCGCCGGACGGTCCGACTAAGGCAGTAACTTCTCCCTGTTTTGCTGTAAAGGACACGTCTTCCAATACGTTTTCCCCTGCGTTGTAGGCAAATTCTACATGGTCGAACACAATATCATAGCCTTTGTTTGTTACCCTGTCTGTGCCCGTCTGGACAGGCTGGTCAAGTATTTCATTCATGCGGTTTATGTTCGTTCTGGTAGAGATTACCGCTGCAAGATTTTGTAATGCACCCTCAAGCGGAGCATACAACCTGGAAGCCACAAGTAAAAACAGAAAGAACAGCGGAACATCAATTTCCCCTCGAATGAGCAGCACAGAACCCACAAGCGCAACCGTAGCAATCCCAAACTTTAATATCAGTGTTGAGGAAACAACAAACAGGGCAGTCCCAAGCTCAGTGATAATGTGCCGTTTTTCCACATCGTCAATTTTTTTGCCAAGCTCGCTCAGATAGCTTTCTTCTGCATTATTTGCCTTTAAGTCCTGCAAACTTTCGATACACTCCTGCACACCGCTTTCAAGAGCAACATTTGCTGCTACGGATTTGCGGTTGAAATATTCCTGTATTCGGGCTGAAAAAAATGTAATTATAAATGCAATCGGCAAAACCCAAACAGCCGCAAAAGCCATGCGCCAATCATAAACAAAAAGACTGATTGAAATCAGTGTTGTTGAAATCAGAGACCCTGCCAAAGCGGAGACATAATGAGAGAACGCTGTTTCTAGCGTGGCACAATCTCCCATAATGGAATTTGTTAAATCAGCAAGGTCTTTTTTACCAAAAAAGGATAACGGAATTTTGCGGATCTGTTCTGCTAAAGATATACGCCTTACCCCACTTTCCACATAAGTAGCTAAATAAGTGGCATTATATTGAAACCAGGTCGCGATAAATATAAGGCATAAGCAAACCAACGCACCAACGGCATAGAAAGCGACATGTTTTTTGCTTACTCCTCCGTTCATCATATCAATAACCAGAAAATACAGAAGCCCGACAGGAATCATAAAAGATATATCCTGTGCAACGCAAGCAATACAGCCTTTTATCAAATCGACAGCCCCTTGCTCTGATAACGCAAACCGTCTTTGCAATATCTTAATCATGTTCTTACCTCCTAGCAATTTTCCATTCTGCTGCTTCGGAATAATTTTTCCACATACGCGCAAATATTCCGTTTTTCTCGATTAGTCTGCTGTGTGTACCACTTTCAACAATCTCACCGTTTTGCAGCACATAAATACAATCTGCATCTTTGATTGACGACAGCCTGTGTGCAATCATAATAACCGTTTTTCCCTTTGACAGAGCAGATAAAGCCTGTTGTACACGCACTTCATTGTCGGGGTCGGCAAATGCTGTCGCTTCATCAAGAATCAGTATCGGCGCATTTTTCAAAATCGCACGGGCTATGGCTATTCTCTGCTGTTCGCCGCCGGACAGGTACACGCCTTTTGTGCCTATCATCGTATCCATTCCATTTGGTAATTTTTCGATAATATCCAGGCACTGTGCAGTTTCCAGAGCATGGGCGATTTCTTCGCGTGTGGCGCTCGGCTTTGCCATACGCACATTCTCCAATACAGACGCTTTGATAAGCCGGCTATTTTGAAATACAAAAGATACCTTATTCATCAATGTTTCTTTTGGAATGTCGCGTATATCGATATTCCCGATCAATATACGCCCTTTCTGTGGATCAAAAAATCTTGTAACAATATTTGCAAGGGTCGTCTTGCCGCCTCCGGACGAGCCTACTAATGCGATTGTCCGTCCCGGTTTGATTGACATAGAAACATCATTGAGTGCGTTTTTCTCACCGTCATAGCTATAGATAACGTGTTCTAATGTAATTGAATGATCAGATGGTACGTTATTTACTTTACTTTCAGACAACGGCTTTTCATTCAGCACTTCCTCAATCCTGTTCATTGCGTCTCCTACAATCATTGCGTCCTCACTCATAAACATAATTTTTGTGAGTGTTGTACCGATAACAGGCGTAATCACAATATAAAAGATAAGATTTAGCAGCAATTCATTTGTTACGCCGTCCCTTGTAAAGAGAATACCTCCCGCAATCAGAAACGCGAATACACCGTTGATTGCTGTTGTATAAAACATCATCGGTAACCTTAATGCTTTCGTGTATGCAATTACCCATGTTTCGTAATTGTCAATCGCTGCTTTGAATCGTTTGAAAGAAAAGATTGTCTGTCCGAAAGTCTTTACTACGGGTACGCCCCTTACATACTCAACCGCTTCATTTGACATATCGGAAAGCGCATTTTGATATTGCTCCATTCTCTCTTCCATGTCTTTCCCTGTCATTTTCATCATAATCAAAAAACCAAGAACAACAGGAACAAGGCTTAAAATCCCTAACCGCCAATCAAACGCAAGTAATAAAAAGAGCAGTCCTACGGGCGTGGCAATTGCTCCCGCTTTGTCAGGCAGCCTGTGTGCAAGATAGTTTTCTGTAGCGGCACTGGAACTGTTTACAATTCGCCTGAGCTTTCCGCTTCCATATTTTTCCGTTACTCCAATCGGCAATGCTGTAATATGTCGCATAAGCTCTTTTCGGATATTGGCGGCAACCCGAAACGCGCTTATATGCGAACACATCAAAGCGGCTATATAAACAACAATAGAAATAACCGCAAATAATACGGCAGACCAGCCGTAACTTGTGACCTTTTCAGCCCGTGAGAAGTCTGGAGAAACTTCCAGTATGTCGTGAATGATACGCCATATATACCAAAAAGGTACAAGAGCCAACAATGCACTCATTACAGACAGTATCCAGGAAAGATAGGTCAATATCCTATATCCTCCGGCATATCCCATCAGGCTTGACAGATTTGACTGTTTTTTCATTGAAAAACCTCCTTAAAAATTTTTTAACTTATTGAACCTGCTCAATAAGGTTATGATAATGAAGACAAAATAGCTGCCCTCAAATATCCTTGTTTGATTATCTACTTTCTTATTTTCGTTAGTTAAAACTAACCTATGTATCAAATATAATGGAAAGTTCACACTTTCCATTATCAAGAATGATAGGGCAGATTGTCCTAATAAATATGTCTGCTTTCACTGCCCCATAATTTTCATCCACCCGGCGGTATAAAAAGCTCTCATTTCTCTCAGATAATGTTTCGCTTCTTCAAGTGGCATTTCATGTATAATCAATTCAAAAAAGGTGTTAAACATTCCTGTGATCAAAATATGCTCTAATCGTTCATCTATAGGTGGCGCAGGTCTGCCTAACTTTTCAAGAACTGCTAAATAATCATGCGTACCTTTTGTCTCTATTTCTACCATTTCATCAATCAATTTTGAAAAACGTGTTCCTTCCGAGCAGCAAAGTATGAGTTTAAATTCATTCAAATGATCATAGGCGTACATGAGCATTTCATACATACATTCGCCGGAAGTAGAGGTAAGGTTATCAGGCTGTTCCTCTGGCGGGATTTCTGCAAATTCTTTCTGTGCCTTGCAAAAGCAGTTCAATAAAAAGTTGTAATGTTCGCTTACCAGTGATTCAAATAAATCTTCCTTGCTGTCATAGTAGCCATAGAATGCACCTGTTGTCACACCGGCTATTTTGACAATGTTCCTCAAGGACGCAGACTTGAATCCTTTTTTTAGAAATTCCTGCATCGCAGCTGAACGAATTAGGTGCAATGTTGTTTGTTCTTCTTCACTCATTATTTCACCTCCTTCATCGTTATAACATTGTTATATATCACTGTTATATAATATACCAGCTCAGGAAATTTGTCAATATTTCTTGTCCTTTTATCTGCTGTTTGTTATAATGAAAGACCGCCTGAAACTGGAAGGTGCCGTTGTGGGATGGAAACAGGTGCCTGATTCAGATTTTACAGTGAAAAATTTGAGAAAAGCGAGGAAAAAACATGAACAACCATCAGAAAGAACAACAGCTGGAAGAGCAGCATCTGGCACAATGTCTGAAAATCATTCAACAGAACATCCATTTATATGAGGACAAGGAAAGCCAGTACAAAAAGAGCCCTTCTGTACTTCCAGAAGGACTTCTTTTTGCACTAAAAAAAACCTTGAAACTCAAGGCTTTTTCAAACTGCGGATGATGGGACTTGAACCCATACGTAGTCACCTACGCAAGATTTTGAGTCTTGTGCGTCTGCCATTCCGCCACATCCGCTTATACTCGGGAACTTTTTCAGCTCCCGAACAAAAAATATATTACCATAGATTTCTTGACTTGGCAAGTCTTTTTTAATTTTTTATCAATTTTTTTCCAATGTCAAAACAATCAAATGTTGCAAAGTAATCTGCTGGTCGTTCCGCACGACGAATCATCTGTACACTTCCATCTTCTTTCAGCAATAATTCTGCATGTTTTAGCTTTCCGTTATAGCTGTATCCCATAGCAAACCCATGTGCACCGGTATCATGGATGACAAGATAATCTCCTTTTTCAATTTCCGGAAGCATTCTGTCGATTGCAAATTTATCATTGTTTTCACAAAGGGATCCTGTAACATCATATTTGTGGTCATGTGGTGCATCTTCTTTTCCCATAACTGTGATGTGGTGGTATGCCCCGTACATTGCCGGACGCATCAGATCTACCGCACATGCATCCACACCGATATATTCTTTGTGTGTATGCTTTTCATGGATTGCTGTTGTAACCAGACATCCGTATGGTCCCATCATAAAACGTCCAAGCTCGGTATAGATTGCCACATCTCCCATTCCTGCCGGAACAAGAACCTCTTCATAGACACGGCGAACCCCTTCTCCGATGACACGGATATCGTTTGGCTCCTGATCCGGTGTATACGGAATTCCGATTCCTCCAGAGAGATTGATAAATTTAATGTGAACTCCCGTCTCCTTCTGAAGCTTTACAGCCTGCTCAAACAATACTTTTGCCAGCATTGGGTAATAATCATTTGTCACCGTATTACTTGCCAGAAATGCATGGATTCCAAATTCTTTTGCTCCTTTGCTTTTGAGGATTTTAAACGCCTCAAACAACTGCTCTGTTGTCATTCCGTACTTGGCATCTCCCGGATTGTCCATAATATCATTGCTGATCTTAAATAATCCGCCCGGATTGTAGCGGCAGCTGATCGTCTCCGGAATATATCCGATCGTTTTCTCCAGAAAATCAATGTGTGTGAAATCATCCAGATTGATGATCGCCCCTAATTTTTCCGCCAGAACATAATCCTCGGCAGGAGTATCATTCGAAGAAAACATAATATCCTGTCCCTTTACTCCGATGGCATCTGACAACATCAGCTCCGTGTAGGAAGAACAATCACATCCACAGTCATACTCTCTTAAAATGTCGATCAGAAATGGATTCGGACACGCTTTTACCGCAAAGTATTCCTTATATCCTTCGTTCCAGGAAAACGCCTCCCGAAGAGCCTTTACATTCTCGCGAATTCCCTTTTCATCATAAAGATGAAACGGTGTCGGATAGGTTTTCATAATTTCATCCAGCTGTTCTTTTGTTACAAATGGTGTTTTATTCATAATACAGTTCCTCCTTTTTGTAATTGAATCAATTTTATCTCATTTGCCATTGCATTTTTAAATACAGTTACAAAATTCTTCTGTCCGGAATACAGACAGGTATTCAGGCTCCCCTTTCCATACTCCCCTGAAAGCACGCTCTTAGAATCCACGATCAACCCGATCTGCTGTCCTTTTTCCTCTGTCTGATAGAAAATTGCGTCTTTCAATTCATACGGGGCATCTGTCAGGATCACAACTTTCCGCTTCTTTTTCACAAGCTCTTCCAACGCCTGACGGAATGCGTCAAGATATCCTGCTGTACAGGAAAGATACACTCTTTCCCCCGCCTGTGCGATCAGATTCTTCGCCTTATCCAGAATATTCTGTTCTCCTTCAATGGTGATATATCCTTCTGTCTCCGCTTTCTTCTGTGGAAGGTTTCTCTCCATCCACTCCTGCTCCTCCTGCATCCTGCGGATACAGTTCCCGCAAAACTCCTCTACTTTTACCGGAATATAGCGCTTTGCAGACTCTTCGATCACATAGGCCGCTCCTTTTTCTGCCAGCGCTGCCAGAACAGAATACACATTGGACCGGGAAATCCCTGTCTCCTTTGCAATCTCATATCCTGTCTGCTTTCCTTTTACAAGTAATTCCACATAAATCAGAGCCTCCTGCCTTGTCAGTCCGAAATGAAGCAGGTATTCCACATACTGATTCTGTTCCATAGTTTTCTCCCGATCATGTTAGTAGTTCTTTCAAGAAACACTATATAAGAATCGAGAATGCTTGTCAATACAAAAATGCCGTTCACAGAAAAATTCTATGAACGGCATGTGTTATCCTGCCAATTTTATTCAATTGTCGCGATTCTCATCATATTACTGATTCCCTCACGGGCAGCATTTACATCCAGCGCAGGGATTCCGGCTGTCAATACAACAACATCTCCTGTCTCTACACATCGTTTTACTTTTGAAATCTCAATTGCCTCACTGCAGATATCATCTGTTGTATGGCATTCCATTGATTTAAGAGCCTGTACGCCCCAGTAAATGGACATTCTTCTCAGTGCTCTTTCACTCGGAGTCACTCCGATGATCGGCTGGATTGGTTTTAAGTTTGACATCACTCTTGCTGTCGCTCCGGAAACTGTCGGTGTAATGATTGCTTTTGCTTTCAGATTCGCAGCTGCCAAAACAGAAGAATATCCGATTGCACTGGAGATTCCTCTCTTTAAGTGATCTCCTGCCTTATCCAGGATCATATCATAATCCAGGTGCTGCTCTGTATTTTCGATAATGTGTACCATCATCTGCAATGCTTCTACCGGGTATTTTCCCTGTGCAGTCTCTCCGGACAGCATCACGGCATCTGTTCCGTCATAAACAGCATTTGCAACGTCTGTCACTTCCGCTCTTGTCGGACGTGGATTACGGATCATGGAATCCAGCATCTGAGTTGCTGTAATAACAGTCTTGAAGTTATTATTACACTTCTGAATCAGCATCTTCTGCAGGTATGGCACTTCCTCTGCCGGAATCTCAACACCCATATCTCCTCTTGCTACCATGATACCATCTGCAGCACGGATAATCTCATCAATATTGCGAATTCCTTCTGCATTCTCAATCTTCGCAATGATCGGAATATAAGGTGCATCCAGTTCTTTCAAAAATGCGCGGATCTCAAGGACGCACTCTGCATTGCGCACAAAGGATGCAGCGATAAAATCAATATCCTGTTCTACACCAAATTTGATGTCTTCTTTATCTTTTTCTGTGATTGCAGGAAGTCTTACCGGAACGTTCGGTACATTGACCCCTTTTCTCTCACCAAGCTCACCGCCGTTTACGATCTCACAAACAATATCCTGATCTACGATTTCTTTTACTTTCAGTCCGATCAGACCGTCATCGATCAAAATTACTGTTCCCTGCTGTACATCTTCTGCAAGACCTTTATAAGAAAGAGACACTTTTGTATCATCTCCTACGATATCTTCCATTGTAAGTACAAATGTATTCCCTTCCTGGAGGGTTACTTTCTTTCCGTCTTTCAAAAGACCTGTACGGATTTCCGGTCCCTTTGTGTCCAGAAGAATCGCTGTGTGCGCATGTTCTTCCTCGCGAAGCTCTTTCAGAAGATCCATACGGAATTTCTGCTCTTCGTGATCACCGTGTGAAAAGTTGAAACGCGCAACATCCATTCCGTTTTGAATCAACTTTCTCATAACTTCTTTGTCATTTGTATTAGGACCCATTGTGCAGACTACTTTTGTTTTTTTCATGTCATAACTCTCCTTCTAACTTATCCTTAATTCTTATTTCACATGCTGGTGTGTAAATAAATGATCCTGACAATACTCGTAATTTCCATTACACTTGGAACAGAATCGAAATTCCAGACTTGAATCATCCAACTCTGTTCTCCCACAGACAGCACAACGGTGTTTTGCACCATTTGCATAAGTCATATGCGGTCTTGTCTGTTGTCTGAATTTTGCTTTGCGCACCTGTTCTTTTGGTGTATACGGTTTTAAATTCCTGCTGGATAAAAAGAACACGACAAAATTTAAAAGTGATGAAATGATCACTATGCGCGATGCGGGATTGCCGGTTGCCAACTGGTACAGGATGTATACTCCATACACCAGTCCCATCCACTTGATCTTGATCGGAAGGATGAAATACAACAAAAGTTCCATATCCGGATAGCTTGCAGCAAATGCAAGAAAAATTGAGAGGTTGATATAATACGTACTGAAATATCCACCCAGGAAATCTGCCCCCGAGCCATACAGGATGTACAGCACAAACGCTCCCAGTACCGTAAATAAAATACCCGAAAAGATATATACATTATAGCGGAATGCTCCCCAGGTCCTCTCCAGCGTAGTACCGAGAGAATAGTAAAGCATCAGCATAATGACGATTTCCAGAAGACTGCCCTGCGGCGGTACCAGAATCCAGGATACGATCCTCCAGATCTGTCCGTGCAGAATCGCTCCCGGCTGCAGATACAGCCAAATCATCATATCGGGTATAAACAGACGGATTGCATATCCGATAATGTATGTCCCGATCAGGTACGTCGTCAGATTGTGAACGGCGTATCGTCCAAATTTTCTTTCCAGCTTGTTTAACCAGTTCAATGACAATCTCTCCTTATATATTTATTCCCTTACAGAGAGTAATTGTACAGTGAGCATTACTGTTTGTCAAATAATTGTTTTATTTTTTGCGTTAGGATTGTGTTAAATTTTATGAGATTTTCTATTTTTTCCTTAAAATCTTTTGTATATTTATGGTGAACACTCATAATTGTGTTTTTAGACTACTTGTCGTATAATATAAAATGTTGTAAAATAACGACTGCATTTAAATAAGTAATAACTACTATAGCAAAAGATGAGGAATTACTATGAAAAAGAACGAATTATATACTTTAGGGATCGATATTGGTTCCACCACGGTAAAAATCGCAGTCCTGGGAGCAGATAATGAAGTTCTGTTCTCCGATTACGAACGCCATTTTGCAAATATACAGGAAACACTGTCTGATCTTCTCGGACGTGCCATCTATAAACTGGGACCGATCCATGTTTCTCCTGTTATCACCGGATCCGGAGGGCTGACTCTTGCCACCCACCTGCATGTTCCGTTTGTACAGGAAGTGATTGCGGTTTCCACCGCTTTGCAGGATTATGCACCTCAGACTGATGTGGCAATTGAACTCGGCGGTGAGGATGCAAAGATCATTTATTTTGAAGATGGAAATGTAGAACAGCGTATGAACGGTGTCTGCGCAGGAGGTACCGGTTCCTTCATCGATCAGATGGCTTCCCTTCTTCAGACAGACGCCAGTGGGCTGAATGAATATGCAAAAAATTATACTTCTTTATATTCCATCGCAGCACGCTGCGGTGTTTTTGCGAAATCTGATATTCAGCCTCTGATCAATGAAGGAGCTTCCAAAGAGAATTTAGCTGCTTCTATTTTTCAGGCAGTAGTCAATCAGACGATCAGCGGACTGGCCTGCGGAAAGCCAATCCGCGGACATGTAGCCTTCTTAGGCGGACCACTTCACTTTTTATCGGAATTAAAAGAGGCCTTTATCCGTACTTTAAAACTGGACGATGAGCATATTATCGCTCCTAATCATTCTCATTTGTTTGCAGCAATCGGTTCCGCGCTGAATTCCAAACGGAATGTGGATATTCCTCTGCAGACACTTCAGAGCCGTCTGGCAAATAAAATCGAATTGGAATTTGAAGTGGAGCGTCTGGAACCCCTGTTTGCATCTTCTGCAGATTACGAGGAATTCACTTTCCGCCATGCAAAACATCAGGTTCCGGTCAAAGACCTTGCTTCTTACCAGGGAAAGGCTTTTCTTGGAATCGATGCAGGTTCCACTACAACAAAGGCAGCATTGGTAGGTGAAGATGGAACGCTGTTGTATTCCTTCTATCATAACAATGACGGAGATCCTCTGGGAACAACGATCCGGGCAATCAAGGAGATCTACAGTCAGCTTCCGGAAGGTGTCGAGATCGTTCACTCCTGCTCCACCGGATACGGCGAAGCACTGATCAAGGCTGCACTGCTTCTGGATGAAGGAGAAGTAGAGACGGTTTCCCATTATTATGCGGCCGCATTTTTCGAACCGGATGTAGACTGTATTCTCGACATCGGCGGACAGGATATGAAATGTATCAAAATCAAGAATCAGACGGTAGACAGTGTTCAGTTAAACGAAGCATGCTCTTCCGGATGTGGTTCTTTTATTGAGACCTTTGCAAAATCACTGAATTATACAGTCGAAGATTTTGCACAGGAAGCCCTCTATGCCAAAAATCCGATCGATCTGGGAACACGCTGTACTGTATTTATGAACTCCAAAGTAAAACAGGCACAGAAAGAAGGCGCTTCTGTTGCAGATATCTCCGCAGGACTTGCCTATTCCGTGATCAAAAACGCACTGTTTAAGGTCATCAAGGTGTCCGACGCCTCTGAACTTGGAAAACATATCGTCGTACAGGGAGGAACCTTCTATAATAATGCCGTTCTGCGCAGTTTTGAAAAAATCGCAGACTGTGAGGCAATCCGTCCTGATATCGCCGGTATCATGGGGGCTTTTGGAGCTGCCCTGATTGCAAGGGAACGTTATCAGGATTGTGAAGGCACTACCATGCTCCCAATTGAAGAGATTGAAGCACTGGAATACAAGACTACCATGACAAAATGCCGCGGTTGTACGAACAACTGCCGTCTGACAATCAATCATTTCAGCGGCGGAAGAAAGTTTATCACCGGAAACCGCTGTGAACGAGGACTTGGCAAGGAAAAATCAAAAAATCACCTGCCAAACCTGTTTGAATATAAGATGCAGCGGTATTTCGGATACACCTCGCTTTCAGAAGAAGAGGCTTCCAGAGGAACGATCGGCCTTCCAAGAGTTTTGAACATGTATGAGAATTATCCGTTCTGGCATACATTCTTTACAACGCTTGGATTCCGTGTCGTACTCTCTCCGTCTTCTACCCGAAAGATTTACGAGCTGGGAATCGAATCCATTCCGAGTGAATCCGAATGTTATCCGGCAAAGCTGGCACACGGACATGTACAGTGGCTTATCAACGAAGGGATCAAACATATTTTTTATCCTTGTATCCCTTACGAACGAAATGAATTTGAAAAAGCCAACAACCACTACAACTGTCCGATCGTAACTTCCTATCCGGAAAATATCAAAAATAACATGGATCCGATCGTAACCGGAGAAATTGATTTTATGCATCCGTTTATGTCTTTCCAGAGTGAAGAGACGCTTTCTTCCAGACTGATTGAAGAGCTTGGTGAAAAATTTTCTGTTTCCGCAGATGAGATCCGCACTGCTGTTCACAAAGCATGGCTGGAACTTGCTGCATGCAGAGAAGATATGCGTCGTAAAGGTGAAGAGACGATCAAGTTTCTGGATGAAACCGGCAATCGCGGAATTGTTCTTGCCGGACGTCCTTATCACACGGACCCTGAGGTCAATCACGGACTGCCGGAGCTGATCAACTCCTATAATATTGCCGTCCTGACAGAAGATTCTATCTCTCATCTGCACGAAGTAGAACGACCTCTCAATGTCATGGATCAGTGGATGTATCACTCCAGACTGTATGCCGCTGCAAACTATGTCAAGACAAAAGAAAACCTGGATCTGATCCAGCTGAATTCTTTCGGATGCGGACTGGATGCCGTCACAACGGATCAGGTGGCAGATATCCTGACCCGTTCCGGTAAGATCTATACCTCGCTGAAAATCGATGAGGTCAACAATCTGGGAGCTGCCCGTATCCGTGTCCGCTCCCTGCTTGCTGCCATCCGGGTGAGAGAACAGCAAAAGACCGAGCGCATCATCCAGCCATCTTCTATTGAGAAGATTCCATTTACAAAAGAGATGCGCAAGGAATACACGATCCTCTGCCCACAGATGTCACCGATGCATTTTGAGATTCTGGAACCGGCATTTCGTGCATCCGGATATAAGGTTGAAATTCTGCCAAATGACAACAAACAGGCTGTCAACATGGGATTAAAATATGTAAACAATGATGCCTGCTATCCTTCCCTGATCGTAGTCGGTCAGATTATGGATGCGATTTTATCCGGAAAATATGACACCGATCATCTGGCTGTCATTATCACACAGACCGGAGGAGGATGCCGTGCTTCCAACTATATCGGGTTTATCCGGCGTGCACTGAAAAAAGCAGGATATTCTCATATCCCTGTGATTTCACTGAATCTAAGCGGACTGGAAAGCAATCCTGGATTTAAGATCACGCCGCTCCTGGCGCTGCGTGGTTTGTATGGCGTCGTATTTGGCGATATCTTTATGAAATGTGTTTACCGGATGCGCCCATATGAAAAAGTGCCGGGAACAACCGATGCACTTCATGAAAAATGGAAAAAGAGATGTAAAGATTTTGTATCCAACGGATATCCTCATCGCCATACATTTAAAAAACTGTGCCGTCAGATGATTCAGGAATTCGACCAGATTGAAACACTGGATGTGAAAAAACCAAGAGTCGGAATCGTTGGAGAAATCCTTGTAAAGTTCCTGCCGGCAGCCAACAACCACCTGGTCGAGCTTTTAGAAAAAGAAGGCGCCGAAGCAGTCGTTCCGGATCTTCTGGACTTTTTACTCTACTGCTTCTACAACCAGAATTTCAAGGTATCCCACCTTGGCATGAAAAAATCCAAGGCTGTACTCGGAAATCTTGGTATTCGTGCTCTTGAATGGTTCCGTGCACCTGCAAGCAAAGCATTTGAAGAAAGCACGCATTTTGAAGGACCTGCCAAGATCGAAAAACTGGCAGAAATGGCATCTGAGATTGTTTCCATCGGAAACCAGACCGGTGAAGGATGGTTTTTAACCGGAGAGATGCTGGAGCTGATCCACGGAGGCGCTGCAAATATTGTCTGCACACAGCCATTTGCCTGCCTGCCGAACCACGTGGTAGGAAAAGGTGTCATCAAAGAGCTCAGAAGAAGATATCCGACTTCCAATGTCGTAGCAATCGACTTTGATCCGGGAGCCAGCGAAGTCAACCAGCTCAATCGGATCAAGCTGATGCTTTCTACTGCAAATAAAAATCTGGAACATCAGCGCTGATAAAAAATACCACATACGCTTCCGGCTTTCAATCTTCAGGCAATTTCTGGACATATTTTCTATCTCTGCGTATAATAATAACAGGGATAGAGAAATCTATCATCGAAAATATTGTTCGCTTACCGGAAGCGTCTAATAAATGTCCGGCTCGAAAATCCAGCCCTATCGCAAGGTAGGGCTATTTTTATCTAAATGGTGGTGAAATTATGATTTATCAAGAAAGCTATGTTTATCATATCAAAGACGAATATTTAAAAAAGTACAATCTGAACCATTGAAATTCCCCTAAAAAACAATCACATATTTTACTCTATGTTTTCATATGATAACACTGTAAACTTATCACAAGGAGTTCTCTATGAATAACGATTTAACCTGCAGCTGTAGCTGCACCCCCGATTCCACACCCACAGACACTTCTCCCGATTTTTTATATGCCCATCAATCTCCCTATCCACCCGTCTGCATCAAAGAACAAAATCCTTTATATGGAAGAATGATGCTGGATAACATGGGTGGACAGGAGTCCGAAATGTCCACGATTGGTCTTTATATTTACAACAGTATTTTTCTGACTTCCGATACTGCCCGCATAGCAGAAATCTTTAAGAACATCAGTATTGTAGAAATGCACCATCTCAAAATATTCGGTCAACTTGCCGATCAGCTGGGTGAATCCCCACGCCTGTGGACACATCGGCAAAATCGCATGTTCTACTGGACAGCCGGATATATCAATTATTTTACGGATCTTCCAAAAATTCTGCTCAGTGCGTTAAATGGTGAAAAGCAGGCAGTCCGCAAATATCGGGAACAATGTCAGCGAATTCAGGATGAAGACATCCAAAAATGCCTGAAACGCATTATTCTGGATGAAGAACTTCATATTGAAATTCTGGAATCCCTCTGCAAGAAATACCCTATTTAAAAAACAGCAGGTGCATCTTCTGGTTTTCTGATCAGAAGTACACTTGCTGCCCTTTTCTAAAATTCTGATGCATGCTTTTTAAAAAAATCATAATATGCCCGTACATTTTCCAGTTCTGTCCATCGTTTCACATCCACAGGCTCCTCATCCAGATCATAAATCTTTGCTCCTCTGATTGCCAGCACGAAAGGAGAATGTGTTGCGATCACAAACTGGCATCCAAAAAACCTTGCGGAATCTTCGATAAATTTTACCAGCTCTTGCTGTTTTGCCGGAGAAAGACTGTTTTCCGGCTCGTCCAATAAAAACAATGCATTTTCTGTCACCTTTTCTGTGAAATATAGAAATGCACTTTCTCCATTGGAATACTCTCGTACATTATCCATGAGTTCCGAACGGATAAACTGTGACTGTGTTTTTCTTCTCGCGTTATTCACTCGTTTCAACTGCTCATAATCATCCAGACTTTTCATCCGGAACTTTGCAAACTTCGTATCCAGATACTCTTCAAACAACATCTCCCTCTTCCGGTCAATCCCTTCATTCAGATTCCGGATATTTAACATGTAATCAAATACATCATCACTTGTAATAATCCTGCTGTCTTTCGGCAAATGCGCTGCACTCTCAAAAGAGCAAAGTTCCAGATAGTCTTCATAAAAGCTGGACTGGTTAAATGGTGCTTCCCTCAACAAATGCAGTTTTTGCGCGATAATATTTAACACGGTGGACTTTCCCGTTCCATTTCCGCCATATAAAATCGTAACAGGCTCAAAATCAATCTGCTCAAAACGATGCTTTGACAGAATTTGAAATGGATAATACGTATCATAACAGGTACGTTTCTGCCTGAGAAAAAAATCAAATTCCACTTCCGCGTCAGGAAATCTAAATTGCTCTAAATATACCATCGTAAGTCTCCATTCTACAGTTCCCGCTTCATACAGACTGCAATATACCCGTCATTTTGCACTTCTTTCCCTGTTCTCACAAATCCATTCTTCTGCCAGAATGCCTCACTCTGGAGATTTCCTTTGGCAAATGCCAGTTGGATCGTTTTCTTTCCCAGCGTACGTATATACTCTGCATATTCTTCTATGATAATAGAACCAATCCCATATCCTTGTACATCATGATCTACCATAAACAATCCAATATAAACTGTTTCATCATCTGGAAATGCAAACACCATATCCATAATCGCAATCAACTTCTGCCCTTCAAAAAAACCAATATAATATTTTTCTGCGTCTGTCTTTCCCTGTGGTAAAGCTTTCATATCATTTAAAATACTCTCTCGTGTTACAAACGGAGGACAATATTCATAAAACATCGGATTACTTTCACTTAATCGTAAAATATCATCCATGTCCGTTTCCTGAAGGAGTCTGATTCTGTATCTGCGTGATACTTTCTGTAGTTCCATTTTATTTCACCCTCCCATAATCTTTTTCAACTCTTTTCGGCTGATAAATCTCCGATCCGATGGCTCCCACAACAATGATCACTGCACCTAAAATCTGAAGCATAGTCATATGCTCATGAAATACCACAAACCCGACCAGAGTTCCTACAACAACTTCCAGTGCAGAAAGGATACTGGTTGTAGTTGCTTCCACATATTGTGTAGATTTGACGCAGGATACATTCGCCACCATGGTACACAGAATTCCGATTCCAAATAAATTCCAGAGCAACACTCCTGTTGGTGTACTGCTCATATGGGAAGATACTGCACCAAAATCCATACCAAACATCAATACAACAGCTGCCCCGAGAAATCCATACACCAACAGTGTATCCCTCTCATAGTCTTTTGCAAAATATTTCGGGAGCAGAATCTGAAGTGCTACTCCGACACCATTGATCACTCCAGCTAAAATTCCGATTCCATCCAGCTTGATATCTCCGCCTCCGATGAGATTTGCTACAAATACTGCGCCGATCAGACAAATCAAAATCGTCACCATCTTGCTTTTTGGCAGTTTTTCTCCAAACATAAACCGTCCCAGGATTGCCACCCAGATCGGACTCATAAACATCAGCACAGTTGCCACACCCACCGGAATTCTGGAAACTGCCACACTATAGCTCACAAAGCTGATACTGTATGCCACCGCTCCGTAAAGAAGACAAATCACCAGCCCCTTCAAATTAATCTTTAGAGCCGAGGGTTTTGTAAACAGCAAAAACAGGAAATAGGCGCCACCTGCCAGTGCGCAGCGGAAAAATGAGATTTCAAAAGTTGTAAACGCATACCCGGTCAGTCCTCTTACAAACATCCCCATGATTCCCCACATTACTGCAGTGATGATTGCCAAACTGATTCCTTTGGTACGATTATTCATGATTCGCTTCTCCACTTCTGTAAATTACTTCATTTTCTTTGATTGTCATCCAGACTTTGATCTCTGCCAATTCTTCCTTTGGAGTTTTCAGAGGATTTTTCTCCAACACTACAAAATCCGCATATTTTCCACATTCAATGCTTCCTTTTTCATGTTCTTCAAAGTACTGATACGCCGCATAAATCGTAACTGCCTTCAATGCATCCAATACTGAAATCTTCTGATTTTCACCGATGACCCTTCCACCTCTTGAAATACGATTGACTGTGCTGCTTATCGTACGCATCATGTCCGGCGGGATCACAGGTGTATCCTGATGGAACGTATATTTCATTCCGTAATCTATGGCATCTTTCACCGGTGAAATCTGGCTGCCTCTTTTTTCTCCGAAATTTTGAAGATGGATATCTCCCCAGTAATACGTATGAGCCACAAAAAAGCTTGGGATCATCCCGATTGCCGCCATTCTCTGCAGCTGGTCTTTTCTCACAAGCTGTGCATGTACCATGACTGCCCGATGCAGATCTTTATCCGTTCTCTTTGACAGTGCTTTTTCAAACTGTCCGATATACTGCTCTGCTGCCGCATCTCCATTACAGTGTGCCAAAAGCTGCTGTTTTTTCTCTAAGGCAAGCTCAATATAGTGATTCAATTCCTCATCTGTATGGATCGGATAGCCGCAATAATTCTCTTCCCCTTCATAGGGCTTTGTCATCCACGCAGTCCTTCCCTGCGGTGAGCCATCCAGAAAAATTTTATATCCTCCCATTTTTAAATGACCGGTATACCGGTTTGCGTATGCCCTTTCTTCCTCAAAAAGATCTGCCGCCGTCATAATATCCGCATACCCTACTACATCCAGCTTCAACAGTCCATTGGCAGAGGCATATTTTAACAGCTCAAACAACGGTTTTCCTACCATTCCATCCTGAACCGTAGTCACGCCATAACTCGCATACATTTTCTGCGCTTCCCCGATAAGCTGCATCAGCTCCTCCATAGATGTCATCGGCAGTTTTGACTGAAACGCAAGAAACGCTTTTTCTTCCATATACCCGTCCGGGATTCTTGTCCCTGCGATTCTCCCATATTTTCCTCCCGGACAATCTTCTGTCTTTTCATCAATCTGCTGAATTTCTAATCCTTTGCTGTTTACCACTCCCATATGAGAGGAAGCATGGATCAGCAATACCGGATTTGTATGGCTGATCTCATCCAATACATATCTGTCCGGATGTCGTTTTTCCTCCAGAAAATTCTGGTCATAATTACAGCCTACGATCCATGCATCTTTGGATAAATTTCTTTTTTCGGCAAACATTTTCATGGCATCTACAATCTCCGAAAAATTTCCACACTCTGACAAGTCGCATTGTGTCATTGCATTGGCAGCTCCTACAAAATGAGAATGTGCATCCAAAAATCCCGGAAGCATCGTTTTTCCCTGCAAATCCACCATCTCGTCTCCATCTGTTTTATACTGCATCACATCATCCAGAGTACCTACTGCCTGAATACGTCCATTTTCCACGCAGACTGCTTCCGCATACAAGTTTTCTTTTGCAACTGCCAGCATCTGCCTGGATTGATCAATTCCAATGATATGATATTTATTTTGTAAAAATTTACCCGCCAAGTTTCCTGTTCCGACACCAATTTCAAGTATCTTTCCATCTTTTCTCTGAAATTTTTCCACTTCCTCAAAAACCATTTGTAATACTGTCTCATAATTCTCATAGATTTTTAATGCACCTGTGTCCCTTTTCACATCCTCATCATATGCCCTTGCCCAGCCATCAAAATCCCACTGGTCTTTCCACTCATTTTTCACCTGGCAAAGCAGATTACTCTGTTCAATAATCTTCAAAAAATCTTTTTCTAAATCCTGTCCTTCTGTTTCTTCATATACTTTGTCCAAAACCATTTCCAGCGATTTTCTAATTTCACTCAATCTGTGGATCTCATTATTGACTGCCATCCATTGGTTTTGCATATGTGTCAGATAATTTTCTTTCTTATTGCATTGTAATATATTCTGAATGGCTTCAATACTCAATCCCAACGAGCGATAAAGCAGAATCGTCTCCAAACGGAAAATATCCTCTTCGCCAAATTTCCGATACCTATTCTGCGACTCTCCCATCGGAGTCAGAAGTCCTTTCTTTTCATAAAATCTGATCTTGTTTGTTGTAATATGCAGTTTTTCTGCAATTTGACTGATTGTATATTCTGTTTTCATACTGTGATCTCTCCTTTTTTATACTACACTCATTCTAAGTCTTCACCTTGGGCAAAGGTCAAGAGATCTTTCAGCCAAATTCTATTTCACACCTGAAAACATATAAAACTGCTCTGTATCGATCAAAATATCGATGCTAAAACAAGTCTCCCATAGACGGCTCTCTTCTTTTGCAGACAACAGACCGGACGTAATCTCTTTTGGCACATTCGTGTGACAACCATTTATTTTCTCCCTGCATGCTCCATGTGCCACGATAAATCTCCCGCCTGGATTTAACAGCTCTGCCACCTTCTGTACTACCTTGTCTTTCTCCATAAAATGAGGGTATGCATTATAGATGATAATCCTGTCAAATGTCTCCTGCGTCATCTCGAACAGATCCCAGCACTGCAATTCAAACAAGGAGTCCCCCTCTACTTTGCGGGCAGCGATCTCGATCATCTTTTCTGACAGATCGACTGCTGTGATATGAGAAGGTTTTCGTTCCCGCAGCGCCTCAAACATCGCCCCTGTACCACAGGCAACATCCAAAACACTCATTCCCTCCTGAATATCACTTAAAAATGCGATCATACGTCTGATCTGATCGACCGATTGCTCCCCGTCATCCCAATGTGCGGCTCTTTGATTAAAATATGTTCTGATATCCATGGTAACTATCTCCTTTTCGGCTCTGCAATCCATGCTTTCTGTAATGCCAGCACAATGACCGGAATAAAAATCAACTGAATCAGAATTCCTGGTATTCCTGTCAGAAAACTGGATGTAATAAAGATCTTGAAGCTATATTCTCCCACATTGAAAATAAGTGCTTTTAAAATACCGCTGACAATTCTCCCTGCCAGCATCGCTGTGATCAGCGAACCATATATTTTTACAATTTGCTTTTCTGTATGAATGCCGTACACACAGATCCCCGTAATCAATCCATAGACTGCCAGTTCACAAAGCATTGCCGGAAGGATTGCAGCCGGAGGCATTCCTGTAAACAGACTGGATAATACAGGCGCTAAAATCCCACATATCAGCCCATACTGCCATCCACAGAGCAGACCGCAGATCAATACCGGAATGTGCATAGGCAAAAAAATACTTCCCGCATTCTGAATCGTATGGAATGCCATCGGAAGAACGATCCCCAAGGCCACACACATTGCCGCCATCACTAATTTCTTCACTTGATTTTCTTTCATCTTGTTTCCCTCTCTTTTCATATCTCCTCTTATTTATGATATGGCTCACCATTCATAATCCGATAACTTCGATACACCTGCTCCAACAGTATCACTCGCATCAGCTGATGCGGAAATGTCATCTTTGAAAAACTAAGTGCGTAATCTGAGCGTTTCAACACCTCTTTCCCGAGGCCAATGGAGCCACCGATCACAAATGCAATGCTGCTCTTTCCCTGAATTCCCAGTTTTTCTATTCTTTCTGCCAGTTCTTCTGATGTCAGCATCTTCCCTGCGATTTCCAGTGTGATCACATACATATCATCCTTGATATACCTTAAGATTTTTTCTCCCTCTTTGCTGCGAATTCCCTCTTCCACAGTCTCACTTGCCTGATCCGGGGTCTTCTCATCCGGTACTTCAATTATATCCAGCTTACAATATTTGCTCAGACGCTTGGAATATTCTGCGATGGCATCCTTTAAATATTTCTCTTTGATTTTTCCTACTGTAATCAATGTAATTTTCATGCTGTCTGTCCTTTTTTCTCTCTGTGTTTTCCTGTAAATTCCGAAACCTCAATGCAATACACTGCAACCCGCTGCAGCATATGCGGAAGAAATTCAATTTCGGCGCCCGCTTCTACGTGCTGCATTAAAAGCGTAAGTCCGTGTCTCTTTTCCTCCTCGTTCTCCACCATACGAATTCGTCCGTTTCCCATGATACTGGAAAATGCAAAAGAATAACTGCATGTATAATCTCCACGGATCACCTCATGGCCACAGTCCATTTCAATTGCTACGTTCGGGTTTTCTGCAAATGCTTCCGCTTTCCGTCCTTCCTTTGCACTGTGGATATACAATTTTAAGCTGCGCTCTTTCTGACAAAATTCATATCCGAAATTTACAGGAACAATAAACATCCCCTCCGCATCCATTGTTCCTATACGCACCACTTTACATGCATCCAACACTTTTTCCAGCTCTGCCGGATCCTTAATCTCTCTTTTTTCTAAACGCATCTGACGCATCACACATTCCTCCTGTCGCTTCTATCGTTTTAACCGATTCAATTCCACTTTTTCTTCTCTGCTCACCCGATAGGATTCCCGGATTTTCTGGATCGCTTTATTATGTGTAAAATCATCCATCTCATTTGCCAGCAGCAGTCTCTTTGTCTGAATCGGAAATTTGACATAACAGACTGATACAGCCCATGCCACTGCCATTTTCACATAATACCCCTCATGACTGGTATGATTCAGAATCTCAAGCACCTGCTCAATATAGGCTTCGTTAATGTAATGTGCCAGCAGGGATACGATAAAAAAACGGACTTCAAACTCCCTGCTGCTGTTCTGATACTTCCGGAGATAAGAAAACCACACTTCCTGCTCTTTTTCCATGAACTTATATCCCATACAACAGCTGTCGCAGACTGCCCAGTTATGAATCTTCGGAACAAACATATCAAGCGCCTGCATTCTCTGTTCGATACTCATCTTTGCATACCCCAGAACAAGTCCGTATAACATAATTTCTTCATGCGCAGACCGTTCATCTATTTCTGTCTGTGCTTCTTCCAGATACTGTTTCGAATCTGTTTTTGCAATTCCTTTTGCCAGCTTTCGAAGAGCCGGCATACGAACACCGATCACATGATCGGTCCCTGGGATCAGCTTCTGATTAAACTGCTTATAGCTCTCTTCCCCAAGTTGATCTAACTCTTCTCTGATTTCTTTTATCATGTTGTACTCCTGTCATTTTTTGTCCCTTTTACTATACCATGCCACCCTAGAAACCTCCACATGAAAATACGGAGCCTCTTCGGATTACTTTTTTGTCTTCTATTGAGTTTTTATCAAGCATTTTTACACCCGCTCTCCTTTCAGATTCTCAGTTTGTAAAACGTTCTATATAAATATAACGCAGTTTCTTTCAAACAGGTTTCAAATTTAAAAAAACTGCCCTATATACTTTGTATATAAGACAGTTTCTTCTATTTCCTGTTATATTTCCATACCGGCAGCAGCCCCAAAAGGGCTCCAACTGCTGCCGGTATGATCCATCCCAGCCGCAAATCATAAAATGGAAGCTTGTTACATATTTCTGTCACAACTCCAAGAGAGATTCCTGCACTCTGCATTCCATCTACAAATGCCACACAGAATGCAAACAACATCCCCAGTACATATGCCATCCGTTTTGAACCAATCCATTTTTTAAAGAAAGACAAAATTACAAGTACTACCGTTACAGGATAGAACATCATCAAAACTGGAAGAGAAACCTTTACAAGCATATCCAATCCGATGTTGCTGATCACAAAACTGAACACACAAACAATTGCTGTAATCTTTTTATAAGACACATTCGGAAACAGTTCATGGAAATAATCTGCAAAGGAGGTTGTAAGACCGATGGAGGTCGTCATACATGCAAACAGTACTGCAACTCCCAGTATGATTCCTCCTGCAGGTCCTAACAGGTCACTTGTCACTGCATGAAGCAGACTTCCTCCGTTGGAGAACGGAGTACGCGTCACTGCTCCGACATAAGTGAGCATATAATACACAACCGAAAGGATCAGCGCTGCACCAGCCCCGCAGATCAGTGTGTATTTAATGATGTTTCTCTTTGTTTTTACCTGATGTCCCCGCACTGCATTGATGATAATAATCGCAAATACCAGACCTGCCGGACCATCCAGTGCATAATACCCTTCTATCATTCCCTGGAAGAACGGAATCTCTTTGTATACTCCCTGCGGAACTCCGACGCTTCCATACTGAACTGAACTGTTCGGCGATTTTTCCATAAAAACGCAGGCCAGAAAGATCAATACGATACAAATCAAAAGTATCGGTGTCAGATATTTTCCGATCACATTGACTACCTTCTTCGGATTACCGCTCAGATAATATGTGAGCCAGAAGAAAACAGCCGTCACGAGCAAAGATACCCACCATACATTTGATTCTGATAAATACGGACGAACCGCCAACTCAAATGAAACACTTCCTGTTCGTGGAAGTGCAAACAAAGGACCTATCAACAGATAAATACAAACAGACAAAAAGACTGCAAATCTTCTGCTGACCAGTTCTCCCAGATCACTGACCTCCGTTCCTACTAAAACAACTGCAATCATACCCAGAAGTGCGATTCCCGCATCTGTCAGAATAAATCCGGCCAGCGCCTGTATATAGTTTTCACCTGCCTGTTGTCCCATGGCCGGCGGGAAGATCATATTTCCTGCACCAAAAAATACTGCAAATAAGGTTAATGTGATTGACAGAAGCTGTCTTGCTTTTATCTTTTCCATCTTAGTTCTCTTTCAGGAACTGCTCTGCGAGCTCCACAGCATCCAGGATACATTTATCACATGGTGCAAGGATTTTTCCTGTTTCTACTCCTTTTAATTCTTTACAATAAACAGATCCGTTGATCTCCTTAAATTTCGCAGCATACTCTCTTGTCTTCTTATAGGTGTCTGCTTTTGTTTTTCCGGCCTGCTCAACTCCGCCGCTGTTTTTCATCCCAATCAGCATAAACAGACCTGTCAGGGCTCCGCAGGTATCCATCATACCCATGCCAAGACCAAAGCCTTCTGCAATTTTATACATCTCTTCTTCACTTACGCCAAATTCCCCGCAAAACGCACACGCTACAGCCTGTGTGCAGTTATACCCTTTTTTATGGTATTCCAGGGCAAGTTCTTTTTTTGTCATTCTTTTTCTCTCCTTATACATACAAAACACTCCGCATATCATCAGGTCCCGAATATTCGGAAGAAGAATCCATGCGGAGTTCTCTTTTACAGGTCTTGCCTGCTAGTTTGCTCTGTTTCTATTTTTCTTTGTTTTTCAGATACTCGTCAATTCCTTTTGCTCCTGCTTTTCCTGCACCCATTGCGAGAATAACTGTTGCAGCGCCAGTTACAGCATCTCCGCCGGCATATACGCCTTCTTTGGAGGTCTGTCCACTTTCTTCCTCTGCAACGATACATTTTCTGCGATTTACTTCCAGGCCTTTTGTGGTAGAAGAAATCAATGGGTTTGGAGAAGTTCCAAGGGACATGATCACAGTATCTACATCAATGTCATACTCAGATCCAGGAATCTCAACCGGACGTCTTCTTCCGGATGCATCCGGTTCTCCAAGTTCCATTTTGATGACTGTCATGCTCTTGACATTTCCATTCTCATCTACATTGATCTGCTTTGGATTTGTCAGAAGGTCAAAGATCACACCTTCTTCTTTCGCATGATGTACTTCTTCTACTCGTGCAGGGAGCTCTGCTTCGCTTCGTCTGTATACAACATGTACTTCTGCTCCCAGTCTGAGTGCAGTTCTTGCAGCATCCATCGCAACGTTTCCACCGCCGACAACTGCAACTTTTTTACCTGCAGCAATCGGTGTATCATAAGAAGAATCAAACGCTTTCATCAGGTTGCTTCTTGTCAGATATTCATTTGCAGAGAATACTTCGTTTGCGTTTTCTCCCGGGATTCCCATAAACATCGGAAGTCCAGCTCCGGAACCAATGAATACTGCTTCAAATCCTTCTTCTTCAATCAGCTGATCGATCGTTGTTGACTTTCCGATCACAACGTTTGTCTCAAATTTAACGCCTAATTCTTTTACTTTTTCAATCTCTTTTGCAACGACTTTCTGTTTTGGAAGACGGAATTCCGGAATACCATAAACAAGTACTCCTCCCAGTTCATGAAGTGCTTCAAATACCGTCACATCATATCCCATCTTTGCCAGATCGCCTGCGCAGGTGAGTCCGGATGGTCCGGAACCGATCACAGCTACCTTATGACCGTTCTGTTCTTTTGCACCTTCTGGTTTGATGTCATGCTCCAGTGCATAATCTGCCACAAAACGCTCCAGTTTTCCGATGGATACCGGATCTCCTTTGATACCACGGATACACTTTCCTTCACACTGAGACTCCTGCGGGCAGACACGTCCACAGATTGCCGGAAGTGCGGAAGACTGTCCGATGATCTTGTATGCTTCCTCGATATTTCCTTCCTTTACTTCCTGAACAAATGCCGGAATATTGATCGATACCGGACATCCTTCGATACATTTTGCATTTTTACAATTCAGGCATCTTGTTGCCTCTTCCATTGCCTCTTCCTGATTATATCCAAGACAAACTTCTTCAAAATTTGTTGCACGTACTTTTGGATCCTGTTCTCTGACAGGTACTCTCACCATTCCTTTTGCCATTACTCGTCACCTCCACAATGTCCGCATCCGCCGTGATGAGTATCGCCTTCCTGTAATTTCAGCATTGCTCTTCCCTCTACTGATCTGTACATCTGGCTTCTCTTCATCGCCTGATCAAAATCTACAAGATGGCCATCAAATTCCGGCCCGTCTACACATGCAAACTTAATCTCATCTCCAACCTGAAGACGGCATGCTCCGCACATTCCGGTACCATCTACCATAACCGGGTTCATGCTGACGATCGTTGGAAGATTCAGTTCCTTTGTCAGCAGACAGACAAATTTCATCATAATCATCGGTCCGATCGCAACACACTTGTCATAATGTTTTCCTTCTTTTTCTACCAGATCTTTGATCACCTGCGTCACCATACCGGAGCGTCCATAAGAGCCGTCATCCGTTGTCACATAGAGATTTCCGGCAACTTCTTCCATCTCTTTCTCCATGATCACAAGATCCTTCGTTTTTGCTCCGATGATCACATCGGCGTCTATTCCTCTCTCATGAAGCCATTTCACCTGAGGATATACAGGAGCTGTACCAAGTCCTCCCGCAACAAATAAAATCTTCTGTTTTTTCAATTCTTCGATATCTTCCTCAACAAACTCAGAGGCACATCCAAGCGGACCTACAAAGTCACGGAAAGAATCTCCGGCTTTGAGTTCAGACATCTTCACAGTAGAAGCTCCGACTTCCTGAACCACGATCGTGATCGTTCCGGCTTCTCTGTCATAATCACAAATAGTAAGCGGGATACGCTCCCCCTTCTCGTCCATCTTTACGATAACAAACTGCCCCGGCTCACAATGACTCGCAACCCTTGGTGCATGCACATCCATCAGAAAAATATTCTCAGACAATTTTTCTGCTTTTAAAATCTTATACATGTTCTTCCTCCTTGTAATAAATCACCTTTTTTAATAATACGCCAAAAATGGCATAATGGCAATAGTTCTTTCCGTGATTTTTCTCTTCTGTCTGCAAAAAGGACAGGCACCGCTTTTGTACTGTGCCTGTCCCTTTCCCGTTCATCCACAAGCGGACAGCCTGATTAGAAATCAACTTCTGTTCCGTAATATGTACATGTGAATAATTTTTCCATTGTTGCAGGATCGATTGCACGAGGATTAGATCCTGTACATGCATCACCTACTGCCAGTTCTGCAATCTTGGCAACTTTTTCTTTGAATTCATTTTCCTCGATTCCGAAGTCTTTGAGAGTCTTTGGAATGTTCAGTTTGACATTAAAGTCATCGATCTTTTCAACCAGACTGTTGATGAGTGCTTTCTCAGATGCTCCCGGAAGTCCCATTCTGCGTGCGATCTCAGCATAACGTTTTGCTGCAACCGGATCTTTTGCGTTGTATTTGATAACATATGGAAGATAGATCGCATTCGCACATCCGTGAGGAATGTGTCCTGTTGAGAATGCTGCACCTGTCTTATGTGCCATAGAGTGTACGATTCCAAGCAATGCATTGGAGAATGCCATACCTGCCAGACACTGTGCATAATGCATCTGCTCTCTTGCATCCATATCGCAGTTGTAAGATGCCGGAAGATTATCCAGTACCATCTCAATTGCCTGCAGTGCAAGTGGATCTGTAAATGGTCCGTTGAGTGTAGAAACATATGCTTCGATCGCATGTGTCAGTGCATCCATACCTGTGTATGCAACCTGTTTTACAGGAAGACCTGCCACAAGATCCGGATCAACGATCGCAACATCCGGTGTGATATTAAAGTCAGCCAGCGGATATTTTACACCTGTCTGATAGTTTGTGATAACAGAGAATGCTGTTACTTCTGTAGCTGTTCCTGATGTAGATGGAATCGCTGCGAATTTTGCTTTCTGTCTCAGTTCCGGGAAATTAAACGGAATGCACAGATCCTCGAATGTTACATCCGGATACTCATAAAATGCCCACATTGCTTTTGCAGCATCAATCGGAGAACCGCCGCCCATTGCCACGATCCAGTCCGGCTCAAATGCACGCATTGCCTCGGCACCTTTCATAACTGTCTCTACAGACGGATCCGGCTCAACGCCTTCAAATAACTGGACTTCCATTCCTGCTTCTTTCAAATATGTTACAGCTCTGTCAAGAAATCCCTGACGTTTCATGGAACCGCCGCCCACTACAAGAATTGCTTTTTTTCCTTTCAGGTTCTTTAATTCTTCCAAACATCCTTTTCCGTGATAAATGTCTCTTGGTAAACAAAATCTGCTCATTATCCTGCATCTCCTTTGATTAAAGTCTGTTGATTTCAACTAAAACCATTATACCACTGTGAAACTTTTCACACAACAAAACTGCCGTTTTTTTTCGTTAAATAATGCACAAAAAACCAGGCTCATTTTTGTTAGAAAATCCCCTTGCATTTTTACAAAGTGTTTATCTAAAAAAATCAGCCGCTTTTACTGCGGCTGATAAATATAATTTCGTTTTGTTATCTGTGTCATTTTTCCGGTCTTACCCACCAGAACTGTACTGAACAGCGTCTGCCCTTCTGGCATCTCGATCGGTCCGGTATACAAGGAAGATTCAGTTGTCGGCGTGGAACCATCTGTCGTGTAATAAGCTGTGTAGCCTTCCGGCACGGTAATACTGATCTGCGTCGCTGTACTGTACTGCCCCGTGGACGGTGTTACAACCGGTGCATCCGCTACCGGAAATTCAATCTCATAAGTTTTTGAGACCACCAGACTTGGGATTTTCTTTTTGTTATAGGCAATCGCCTTAATCTGCGTCTTTCCTTCCTCATTTAAAAGAATCGGCTCGGTATACTTTGTGCTGGACGAAGTCGGATTCGTTCCATCTGTCGTGTAGTAAATGGTCTCCCCTGATGCGGACAGTGTCACTTCCTGTACTTCACTATATTTTCCATCATCCAGACTGAAGACCGGCTCTGTAGAAACATATGCTTTCAGACTGGAAAGCACGGATTCGTCATCGCAGTCCTCGAGAATCTCGGAAATCTTATCAAGCTGCTTTGTCTCCTCATAAAAGCTGATTGCTGCCCGATACAGTTCTTCGTTGGATGGATAAGAAGCAATAGCAGAAAGAAATACGGATTCTGCCTCATCCCCTTCATCCTGTTCCATATAAGTCTCTGCCAGACCGGAATATGCCTCTGCCCTCTGGGCATTCTTTCCAATCGCATGTTTGAAGTATTTTTCTGCTGTCTGATATTCTTTCATCTGCAGTGCATCGTACCCTTTTGCCACTTTTCCCACATAAGAATTCTGATACAGAAAATAGCCGAACGCCGCTCCAAAAATCAACAGGACCAGAAACAGGATCAAAAGCACTTTCCGTCTTCTGCGAACCAGCTGCTTTTTTCGTTCCTGCTGTTTTCGTTTCGCCTCTGCACGGGATCTGTTTCTCGCCGCACGCTCTCGCCCGGCCTGTATTTCATCCAGCTCTTCCTGACTGAGCACCCGCGTTGCTTTTGACTGGTACACTTCCTGTCTTCTGCCAAAATCACGGACATCCTTTGTCTGAAGCTGCCTGGTAACATCTTCGACCGAGCCTTTTACTTCCTGTGTAAGAACATCATCCAGAGGATTGTAATCAGGGACGATCTGAACTTCTTTTCCACATCTGGGACAACGCATCCAGCCTTCCGGAATAATCGCATTACAATGCGTACATCTCATATTAGTTCCTCCTAATCGCGTGCGGCCTGCACGCAATTGTTCATCAGCATGGCGATTGTCATCGGACCTACCCCGCCAGGTACCGGCGTAATGGCAGATGCCCTGGAATACACATCCTCAAAATCCACATCTCCACAGAGATGGTTCTGGGCATCTCTGTGCATTCCCACATCGATCACAACCGCGCCTTCTTTTATGTACTCTGCTGTGATCATCTTCGTCTGTCCGACTGCTGCGATCAGAATATCTGCTCTGCGTGTCACTTCTTTTAGATCTGCTGTCCTGGAATGTGCAACCGTCACGGTCCCATTCTCACGCAGAAGCAGTGCTGCCATCGGCTTTCCTACAATGTTGCTTCGCCCGATCACCACGCACTCTTTTCCTGCAATCTCAATTCCGGAATACTTCAAAAGCTGAATGATCCCCGCCGGTGTGCAGGATACAAATCCGGTCTCTCCGAGCCAGAGCCGTCCCACGTTCACCGGATGAAATCCGTCTACATCCTTGTCCGGTGAAATCGTACGTATGATCCGGTCTTCATCAATGTGTGCCGGAAGCGGAAGCTGTACCAGGATTCCATGTACCTTCTCTGTATGATTCAGTTTCTCGATCAATTCTACCAGTTCCGCTTCTGTTGTAGCCTCTTTTAACTCATACGAAACGGAGTCGATCCCGATATAGGCGCACGCCTTTTTCTTGTTGTTTACATATACCGAAGAAGCCGCATCCTGCCCTACCTGAATCACTGCCAGACAGATCTTGGTGCCTCTTTCTTTCAGCACGGATACTTCTTCTTTCAATTTATCTTTGATTTCTTTTGCAATTCGTTTTCCGTCAATTATCTGTGCCATTCAATACTCCTTTAAAACAGTCCTGTAATTTTACCGTCATCTGTTACATCGATGTTATTTGCAGCAGGGACTTTCGGAAGTCCAGGCATTGTCATCACCGCACCTGTCAGAGCAACGACAAATCCGGCACCTGCGCTGACATAAACTTCACGGATATGGATGTCAAAGTTTTCCGGACGTCCCAGTTTTTTCGCATCATCTGACAGAGAATACTGATTCTTTGCCATACAGATAGGGAAATGTCCAAATCCCATCTCTTCGATCTTCGCAAGCTGTTTCTTTGCAGCCGGCTCATAGACAACACCGTTTGCCCCGTAAATCTCTTTTGAAATCTTCTCGATCTTTTCTGTCAGAGAAAGTTCATCCTCATACAGTACATGGAAATTGCTTTCCTTATTCTCCAGTGTATCCAACACTTTTTCTGCCAGTTCGATTCCGCCTTCTCCGCCTTTTTCCCATACCTTTGCAAGGGCGAATTCACAGTCTCTTTCTTCACAGAAGCTGCGGATAAATTCATTTTCCGCTTCCGTATCTGTAACAAAGGAATTCAGTGTTACTACAACAGGAACGCCGTATTTCTGAATATTCTCAATGTGTTTTTCCAGATTCACGATTCCTTTTTTCAGTGCTTCCAGATTTTCTTCGCCCAGATCCTGTTTTGCAACTCCGCCATTGTATTTCAGTGCCCGCACTGTCGCTACAAGTACCACTGCGTCCGGTTTTAATCCCGCTTTACGGCATTTGATATCCATAAATTTCTCAGCTCCAAGATCCGCTCCGAATCCGGCTTCTGTAATTGTAATATCGCTGATTTTTAAAGCCAGCTTTGTCGCGCGGACACTGTTGCAGCCGTGTGCGATATTGGCAAACGGTCCGCCGTGTACCAGTGCCGGTGTGTGCTCCAGTGTCTGGATCATATTCGGTTTGATCGCATCCTTTAACAGTGCAGTCATGGCGCCTGTTGCCTGAAGATCGTCTGCTGTTACCGGATTGCCTTCAAATGTATATGCCACGATGATTCGTCCCAGGCGGCGTTTCAGATCTGCAAGATCATCTGCAAGACAAAGGATTGCCATGATCTCAGATGCGACTGTGATCACAAAATGGTCTTCTCTCACCATTCCATCCATCTTGTTTCCAAGTCCTACTACGATGTTGCGAAGAACTCTGTCGTTCATGTCCACGCAGCGTTTCCAGACAATATTTCTCGGATCAATTCCCAATGCATTGCCCTGCTGAATGTGATTATCCAACATGGCAGCCAGCAGATTATTCGCAGAAGTGATCGCGTGGAAATCTCCGGTGAAATGCAGATTCAGATCTTCCATTGGGAGAACCTGTGCATACCCGCCTCCTGCTGCTCCGCCTTTGATTCCAAAACATGGTCCAAGAGATGGTTCACGCAGTGCGATGATTGCCTTTTTATTCATTTTTGCAAATGCCTCACCCAGACCTACTGTGATCGTGGTCTTTCCTTCTCCTGCCGGGGTCGGATTGATGGCTGTCACAAGAACCAGTTTTCCATCCTTGCGGTCTTTTACGTTCTCCCAGAGTTCATCGGAGAGCTTCGCTTTGTACTTTCCATAAAACTCCAGTTCCTCTTCTGAAATTCCGATAGACGCTGCCACGTCTTTGATGTGCATTAATTCTGCTTCCTGTGCGATCTGAATATCTGTTTTCATCATTTCTTCCTCCACTGCATTATAAATTTTCCTGAATGTACTGTTCAAATTCTTCTTTTGTCATCAGTACTTTTCTTGGTTTTGTTCCGACTTCTTCTCCGACCACTCCTGCACTGGCAAGCTGATCCATAATCCGGGCTGCCCGGTTGAAGCCGATTTTAAACATCCTCTGGAGCATTCCAATGGATGCTTTTTCTTTTTCAATGATCAGCCGTCCTGCATCTGCAAAATATGCATCCTGCTCATTTGCATTATCCTGCACCCCGGCTCCCTGTATCCCAGGAACCGGTGACGGCAGATCGGAATTTACGTGCTCCTCCACTTCTTCACTGTAGGAGGCATTTCCGTTGTGTTCGATGAGATAGTCCACAACCTTCTGCACTTCTTTATCTGAAACAAAGGATCCCTGCACACGGACCGGTTTTGGATATCCTGTCGGATAAAACAGCATATCTCCCTTTCCAAGCAGTTTCTCCGCTCCATTCATATCAATGATCGTCCTGGAATCTACTCCTGATGAGACAGAAAATGCGATTCTGGACGGCATATTGGCCTTGATCAGACCTGTGATGACATTCACCGAAGGCCGCTGTGTTGCAATGATCAGATGCAGTCCCGCCGCTCTGGCAAGCTGCGCCAGACGGCAGATCGCGCCTTCTACTTCCCCCGGCGCCACCATCATCAGATCCGCCAGCTCATCTACAATGATCACAATCTTCGGCAGTTTTTTCGGAGCTCCTTCTTCTGTCATCTGCGCAATCTTTTCATTGTATCCTTTCAGATCCCGGACATTCTGCTGGGCAAACAGCTGATACCGCTTCATCATCTCAGCGACTGCCCAGTTCAGAGCGCCTGCTGCTTTTTTCGGGTCCGTCACGACCGGGATCAGCAAGTGCGGAATTCCATTATAGACACTTAGTTCCACTACTTTGGGATCCACCATGATCAGTTTTACTTCTTCCGGATCTGCATGGTATAAAATACTCATGATCAGCGTATTGATACATACCGACTTTCCGGATCCTGTCGCTCCTGCCACAAGTAAATGCGGCATCTTTGCGATATCTGCGATCACCGTCTTTCCTGAAATATCTTTTCCCACGGCAAACGGAATATTCGCTGTGGAATTTTTAAATTCCCCGGATTCTAACAGGTCCCTAAGCATCACTGCCGTATTCTCCTGGTTCGGGACCTCAATCCCAACGGCTGCTTTTCCCGGAATCGGCGCCTCGATCCGGATATCTGCCGCTGCCAGATTTAATTTGATGTCATCTGCCAGACCTACAATCTTACTTACCTTCACACCTTGTTCCGGCTGCAGCTCATACCGCGTCACAGACGGTCCGCAGCTTGCATTTGTTACATGAACGCGAACCCCGAAATTCTGCAGGGTCTGCTCCAGTTTCTGGGCCGTGGCGCGCAACTGGGCATCCGAGTCTCCGCCGCCCTTTTTCCCTTTTGTCAGAAGATTCATTGGCGGAATCTTGTACACTTTCTTCGGCTGCTGCTCCTGCTCTTTGATACTCTGTTCTACCTGAACAGTCTCTGCTTCCACAGCTGCCGCACTCGCCTTGGTCTTCTTCCTTGTACGGACTGACTCTTCCGGAACATCCTCCTGCGTCATGTTGCCCTCTTCTGCCGGTTCCGGTTCATTCTCCCATAATGGAGTATCCACTGCGCTCGCATCCGACGCCGTGCTTTCCGGACGATTGATCACAAAATCTTCAAATGGAGACGGCAGTGGCTCTGAAAAATCCGATTCCTGTGAAACAGTCAGTTCCCGCATATCCGGATCTTTTCCTGAAGAATTCTTTTTACGCTTTTTCGCTGTTGTCTCCTTTGGCACTTCACTTTCCTGGGCCTGCAGCGTTGTTGCAAAAGAAACACCCGATACTTTATGATCACTTCTTCTGGAAGAATCATTCGGTTCTGTCTTTGCTTCTTCTGCCTGTCTTCGTTTTTCTTCTCTGTTCTTCGCACGCCGGGCAGATGCTTCTCCCTGCCGGCGCTTCATATCTGCATACGCCTTTTTGCTTCCTTTTCCAAGAGGTGCAAGCAGAGAACGTTCTGTGATCAGAATCACACAGATTACCATAAGTACAACGAGTACCACATAAGCGCCTACCACACCAATAAACGGACACAGAATCTTCACCAGACAGCCCCCTGTAAGACCGCCCGCTTTTCTGTAATCACTGGCATACTGATAATAGCTCCACAGACTTTCTTTGGCATCAAAAGGATGCATCACCAGCTGGAAAAATGCACAGATTGCAAACAATAAGGCCACACATGCTGCAATTTTTATGTAGGCGTGTGTATTGCCTTTATTCGAAATTCCAAAAGCAACCACGCCAAATAAGAGAAACGGCAGAATATATGCCATCACTCCGAAAAAACCAAAGAGTACAGAAGAGATCGCACTGCCTGCAATCCCTATGACTCCAAAATTGCTTAAAAGCATCAGCACACAGACCGCAAACATGACCAGAATCAAAATTTCACTGTTCAGGGATGTACTTGCCTGATTTTTGGATGACTTTTTTCTTGTAGTTTTCTTTTTCCTTGTTGACTTTGCAGCCATAATACTTCCCCCTTGATAATTACACATACTACATCTAGTATAACATCAATTGAAAAGTGTGTCATTAACATTTTTTCTGCCGGATCATTTCCCGCAGCTTTTTCAATGCCATGCTGATTCCTCCAACCTCATCGATCATGCCTTCTCTGACTGCATCTTCCCCTTCTAACATAGTCCCGACATCTTTTACCAACTGTGTGGAATCCAACATCAATTCTTCCAGACGTTCTTTGGTAATCTGCGAATGAGCTGCGATAAACCGGGTAATCCGATCCTGCGTCTTTTCCATATTACGATAACTCTGAATCACTCCAATAAACATCCCGGAGGATCTCACCGGATGCACGATCATTGTTCCACTCGGCACAATAAAAGAATAATCTGCGGAAACTGCAAGCGGTCCGCCGATGGAGTGGCTTCCTCCCAGAACCAGAGAGACCGTTGGTTTGCTTAAGGATGCGATCATTTCCGCGATCGCCAGCCCTGCCTCCACATCACCGCCCAGTGTATTGAGTAAAATCAAAACTCCATCCACTTCATCGTCATCCTCCACCTCTGCCAGTCTTGGAATCAAATGCTCATATTTGGTGGCTTTTGTGTTTCCGGAAACAGCCTCATGCCCTTCAATCTCTCCAATGATCGTCAGAAGCTGTATGTTCGCTTTGTGCCCGTTTCCATTCAGATTTAAGGTGCCGGTCTCTTTAATCTCTTCGTTTTTATCCAGACGTTGTCTTTGCTTCTCCTCATTTTCCATGATCTTCTACCTTCTTTTCTCTATTTTCAGGTCTGTACTTGGACAGCCGGATACTTTAGTATTCGATCAACCGCCCTTGTTTATACGGAAAATGATGATTTTTCACGCAAAAATGGTATGGATGCCTCTTGTATACATCCATACCATCTTGAATTAACGAAGTGCCTGCTCGACATCCGCAATAATATCTTCTATATTTTCAATTCCCACACTGAAACGGATCAGATCCGGCTGAACGCCTGCTTCTACCAGCTCTTTGTCATTCATCTGACGATGCGTGTGGCTGGCAGGATGAAGAACACAGCTTCTGGCATCCGCTACATGTGTCACAATCGCTACCATTTTTAATCGATCCATCATCTCAACTGCAGCGTCTCTGCCGCCTTTGAGACCGAATGTGATGACACCGCAGGTTCCGTTTGGCATATATTTCTGCGCAAGATCATAATATTTGTCTCCCGGAAGTGATGGACAGCGCACCCATGCCACCTTCTCATGATTTTTCAGATACTCTGCCACCTTAACTGCATTTTCACAGTGGCGCGGCACTCTTAAATGCAGTGTCTCCAGTCCGATGTTTAACAGAAATGCATTCTGCGGTGACTGGATAGAGCCGAGATCTCTCATCAGCTGTGCAGTTGCCTTTGTAATATACGCACCTTTGCCAAATTTTTCTGTATATACAATTCCATGATATGTCTCATCCGGAGTTGTCAGTCCCGGGAATTTTTCTTTGTGTGTCTCCCAGTCAAAATTTCCGCTGTCCACGATCGCACCGCCCACGCAAGCGGCATGTCCGTCCATATATTTTGTAGTAGAATGTGTCACAATATCCGCGCCCCATTCAAACGGACGGCAGTTGATCGGTGTTGCAAATGTATTATCCACAATAAACGGCACACCATGTGCATGTGCGGCATTTGCAAATTTTTCCAGATCCAGAACAACGAGGGCAGGATTGGCGATTGTCTCTCCAAATACTGCTTTTGTATTTTCCTGAAATGCTGCATCCAGCTCTTCCTGCGTACACTCAGGATCTACAAACGTAGCTTCTACACCCATTTTTTTGATCGTATGGGCATACAGATTGTAGGTACCTCCGTAAAGAGCAGATGCACAGACAATATGATCTCCCGCTTCCACGATATTCATAATCGCATAGAAATTAGCTGCCTGTCCGGATGATGTCAGCATTGCTGCCACTCCGCCTTCCAGATCACAGATTTTTGCAGCAACCGCATCATTGGTCGGATTCTGAAGTCTGGTATAAAAATAACCGGACTCCTCTAAGTCAAACAGACGCCCCATCTGTTCACTGCTTGTATATCGAAATGTTGTACTCTGATAAATAGGAAGAACTCTCGCCTCTCCATTACCCGGTTCATATCCGGATTGTATACATTTTGTCTCTGTCTTGTAATTACTCATTTTTCTCTCCTCCTACTGAATACAAATATTTCTTCTCCAGAGAACGAACCATCTTTGTGTACAATTCTCTGCATTCTTCTTGTTCGCCCGCTTCAATCAGGCGTACACACGGCTTTAAATACTTTTCCCAGATATCCGCATAAATTTCTGATGCGTCCGGACTGCGGTCAATCCGCTTTACGATTGTCGGAGCAATATTATAATACTCTTTTACAAGAATCTCTCCATCCTTTGTCCCCATCAGATACTGATCTCTGTATTCCCTCAAAAGATTCAGTTCATAGCAATCATCTGGCTTGTTCAGACTCTTACAGACAGCTGTTGTAATATAACAGAAAACTCCTTTTTTAAACCCATTCTCAATACTTGCAGCATCCGAGTGTCCGATTTTGCTGCCAGGTACCTTCTGATTCCATAACTCCACGATTTTCTCCGTAAATATCTTCGTCTGCGTACTCTGAATTTCCCCCATCAGCGGAACAAAAAAAGCTACCATAGCCATGTTGTGATCAATAACTGCCGCTTCTCTTTTTCGCTTGGAATCAATCTGAGAGAGCATCTCCGATGCATATTCCGGAACATACCCCGCAACTTCCTGCATACATTTTTCAGATTTTTCAATTGTTTCTTTCACACATTCCAGCAGTGTCTGATTTTCTTCTTTTAAAATTCCCATGTCTGACTGATATGTTTTCTTCTGAAATCCCCGTACTTTTTCTCTGGTTTTTTCATACAAAACAATCAAATCATTCTGTAAGCTATTCTGACTCATTGGCATTCCTCTTTTTGTTGTATTTCCTTTTATACCATTGTTCAGTATAGCATATCTGATACTGCATTTCAATTTTTTTGCATAAAGAAACAGGTCTGCCGGATTTCCAGATACCGACAGACCTGTTCTTTATTCTTATTTTGCGAGAGCATAAGGCTTTCTTTTGAAAACACTTTTTGCTTTCCCATCTACATGAGTCTCCATTTTGGAGTAAACACGAACCATATCATATTTAATCCGTTTTGCACTTCTTCTTTCTTTTACCATAGTGATACCTCCAAACCATTGATAAACAACTTCTGATACCATTCTAATGTATGTTTATTATGGTTTCATTATCACTATTTAAAATCTATGTAAGGTGTGCTTACTCATCCCAGTTGTGGTACACGTCCTGAACATCCGTTGAGCAAAAAAGAATTTACCACATCACAAATCCGCTTATTTTCGGCTCTATTCCAGAATTCTCTGCCCTTTTTAGTAAACTCTCAGTTATGATATATATGAAGCTATTTTCGCCTCAAAATGTCATGTTTATCATTATACGTGAATAATATTTTTCATAACTCACATACAGTATATCATTACTAAAAGTTTACTTCAAGACTTTTTAGAAACAAATGTTCGAATGAAATTTACCTTTCATAATTAGTCTGTAATTTCCACTTTCCAGTTGAGCATCGCATTGTAAGCCTTGCTAGGAATATACTTTTTGTATTTATCTGCTGTCACTATAATCAATGCCTCTTTATGTCGTTTGTATTCTTCAAACGCTTCTTCTGGTGTGTTCTTTACAGAAAGCTTAATGCACTCACTATTTACATTCACATTCGCACAATATTTTTTCTTATCAGAATCATAATACACGCCGATTGGATATTTTCCTCTCTTTCCTTTGCATGACAGAAATAATGTATTGATACTGTGCGGAACAAATACACAGGTATCTGGACTATATACTTTATTCCCCTTTACAAGAATATCTTTATCTAAATCCATGCGCTCATCTCCGACCGTATAATAATTTTCTTCTACCCACTGAAAGAACTTTTCCTTATCTTCTAACCACTCTTGACAGATGCTGCACTCTTCATATTCCGGACTGCGTTTATGATATTTCGCATTATAACACCGTGTCTGCATATCATTCCACAACCGCCTTGCTTTCATTCTGTTTTGATTTAAAAATGGAACATATGCTTGCACACGCCCCAACTCATTCACATGCATCTGCTGCACGGATAATTTATAAAATTCTTTGTCATCTACATACATCAGATTATTATACTTGCTGTTAGATAAATCTCCGTCTATATGATAAATTCTATACTTTCCACAAACCGTTTCTAAGAAAGTTTTTGCCACGAGTTTTTCTGCCGTTACATCTTCTTGAATCACTGTTCCGTTCGCCTTGTCCTCATAAAATATCTTCCAATGTACTTTTCCATGTGAATTCAGCGTCTGTTTATGCATATAAAACTTCTTTTTTCTATAATTATTCGCCAGTCTTCCTTCTGAAGAAATATAATAATGTGGAGCCCATTCTATCTCCACAAAAGTTTCTAGCTGATTCAGCAGTTCAATTCCTTCCTTTTTTGTATCCAATATCTTCAAACTTCCCATATCACAGCTCCTCTTCGTTCATCTTATTATTTTCTTTTACCAATGACTTACATGCATCTTTTAATCTCTTATATAATTTCACTTTCGGTTTATACTGATCCGGAACGGTTTGTTTCTCCTCGCAAAGTTTAAATTTCTGCTCCCATCCTTTGTATAATTTGGGTTCTAATCTAAAATACCCTGTAATTTTCACAGCATCTCCCTCAGACAATACTACTGCTATTTCTTCAAGAAATGCGTTCAAAACATTTCGCACAATAATCTGGCTATACTTCAAATGATACTTTCTTTTATATGTATGTCGATTTCCACCTACCTCAATTCTTTCTCCTTGCTGATATAGCCTATCTACCACTCTTGAAATAATTTCTTTTGTTACATATGTTTTATTCACGTTAATGCCTCTTTTCTATCAAAAAAAGACTTCTGCAACAGTATCACACTTACTGCTGTACAGAAATCTCTTTGTATATTCATATTCATTTTTACGACAAGCGGCAGGACAATAAATCCCGCCGCTTTTTTAAAATGATCTGTGTACCCCAGCTCTTTTTGCTTCTTTGGTAAATTCCTTTGTAACTCCTTCAATTACTTTCTTCATGCCTGGATAAGTTTCCTTGTCAATACTTCCTTGAACTTCTATCATCTTGTCATAGTAATTATTTGTTACATTAGGTCTTTCACCAAGGCTGTTGGCAATGTTCAATGAACTATAAATATCATCTTTGTGTTCACCAAGATCCATAATGTTCTTTGACAGTCTTGCATTTACAACAGCATCACCATAAGTAATTGTCGTAGCTGTTCCTGTCAATGCACCACGCCTAACCATCATTTCAGGATTATTTCCTTCATTGATGCGAACAATTTCTGAACCATTTACAAATTTCTTTGTTCCAGACGCATAACCTCTTAACTGGTCAAGACTTACCCAACCAAGGTCACGCTCTCCGAAACGAGGTGTTCTACTAATATGATATTTCTTCTGTGCCCAATTAGCATTATTAACACTGGTAATATATACTTCCTGACCACGCATTTCATTTCCAGCAGGGGACTGACCGTCAGAAGAGTAGTAGTAATCTCCACTTGCGAATATTACTTTGTCTCCAACATTCGGTACTCCGTCTCCTCCACCATTATTACTCGGGGGTGGTGTAGTTGGTTTTGGTGGTTCTGGTTTTGGTGTGACAGTTACTGCACAACTATTTGTTGAAGTAGCACCGCCACCATCTGTTGCAATTGCACTAATAGTAGTGCTACCTGCTTTAACAGCATGAACAGATCCATTTGCAACCGTAGCAACATTTGGATTTGATGACACCCACTGCAAACTCTTATTTTTTGCATCATTTGGTCTAATTGTCGCTGAAACTGTGCCTGTAGAACCTTCCTGTATAGAAAGTGTCCCCGGACTTAATGTAATTTCTGCAACAGGTCTGTTGGATAAGTCTGGATTCTTGCTGATATCGCCTTGAATCTGGTCATTCTTATCCTGTGTTGTTCCGTTCTGAATCTGACCGGTATTCACACCCGTCCAATCATCCGGTCTATAATTAGGAGCGTTAGTCATGCTGTTGTCAACCTGATCTTGTGCTCCATTACTTGTACCAAGATTTCCAAGATTATTGGATAAATCCTTATTCGGTACAAATCCTGTACTGTTGATGATTTGCTGAATTTTGTCATAAGCCTGTTGGTAGTTTCCAACAACGCGGTTTAACATTCCAGATATTACTTGTTCCTGCTTTTCAGCATTATGAGTAACATCGTATAATGTTTCCTCCAGCTGCTTATCGAGATCCTCACTCAAACCGTCCAGACCATTCTGACGCACATCATATTCATGGTCATCACGGGTGTCTTGCATTTCTTCTTCTGCATCTCTGAGTTGTGCTTTTAACCTCTTTAATTCAGCCTGAGCACTCGCATTATTTCAATTATCTTCACATAGTTCGCTACGCTATGCAGTTCTCTTATGAACTTCTCTGAGTTATCCTCAGAAGTTGAGACTATACCTTCTATTTGAATAATTTGGAATTTTTTTTGAAATGATTTTGGACATAATAAAAGAGCAGTAGTATTACCTGTTACTGCTCTGTGGATTCCGATATTCTATCTAACAATATTTTAACATAATTGTCCGATATACGTTTTTTGGCTTTATACAACCAATATGTTTTTTGACCTATATATTCATTTTGTGGTTGCATAAAAAATGAACACATACAATATTCATCTCCTTTGCTTCTTTTTCTCAAAAACATATATGCCGTTCTGTTATATAAAGTACTTTTTATTAAATAATCCGCTTTTATAGCCGATGAAGGGTTATTAGTTTTTATATATCTACATATAATATTTTTGTTTTCTATAAATTTATCAACATCTTTAAATCCGGAAATTCGTTCTTTTACATTTGCATAGCTGTAATCCACTTTTGTATAAAACACACTTTTGCCTAAATACTCATCAGTAATCTTAAGAGATTCTATTTTTTTAAATAACTGTTTTTCATTTTTAGGGATGTCTATATCTTTTAAGTATTGAAACCCTACTAAATGATAAAAATCTTTTGATTCAAATGTAAGTTTTATATCTGATTTTTGCTTATTACAAACTATTATAAAATCATAATTGCAATTCATCAATTCTTTGAAATTATTTAGTGCCAATGATATATTATCCATAACTTCTCCTTGGTATAAAAATAGAAGAGTCACTGGTGATGACCCTTCTATTCATTCAAGGACTTTCTTTCAGAACATAGTTCCTAGTTAGGCTATGGTAAATCCTCGCACCTTTGTAAATCTCCATGTAAACCGGTTCCTAACCCGGCGTACACTTCAAAGATTATTTATAGCAGTCATATTACGCTGCATCACACCAGATATATTTAAGAAAACACTGCTGTTTTCTTGTTATTATTATATCCCATATACGGAGAAAATTCTACACAAAATACAAACAAAGTGATATGTTTACAATTGTTAAATATATACAAAACATACGTTCTTGTATTCATAAGTGCATCATAGATGTATCTTAATTATAACATATATCATATTTAATTGTTCATTTCATTCCTTATTCAAATAGTCTATATTTTTCGAGTTACCAATCGCTTGTAACCCTATGCCTACATATATAATATATAGGACTTACCAGTCGTTGAGCGTCTTCCATATCATAAATCATATATGACTTAGGAAGTTCGTTGCGTCTGGGTGACTTGCACACCCGGTTATCCCTGACCTATCTGTTTTTTATGGTTTCTATCCGAAGACTGTTGAGTTATAAACTCGTACCGCATTCACGTTTACCGTTTCCAGTTCCGTTGTAGCAAGATAGGGTTGTGGGGACTTTCCCGCTATTAAATAGAAGTCGCGCAAATAACTTCACGCCTTCGAGTGCTGAAATCTGAGCTTTCAATGTATTCACATCTCTAGCCTGTTTACGCAGAGTCTTATTGTAATCAGCATTTTTCTTTTTGATATCCAACAATTCCTTCTGCTTATCAATCGATTTTTGAGCAACTTCATTCTCTTGCTCAAGCATCTTTGTATAGAGATCAACAATAGAATCTTTGTAGTCTTCAACAACGCCAACAGAGCTTGAAATCTGATTGAGAAATTCTTTTTGCTGCTCCTTATATTCACTTGTTGAGATATTCCCGTTCTTTAAATCCTCATCAAGCTTCTTCAATGCCTCTTGATAATTCTTGATTTGCTGTTTCGCAGCATTCATACCCTGACTAATCAAAGACAAATTTGCAATACCATCTACAGTTAAACCGCCGTTCTTATCAAGAAAAGCATCACTATTTAAAAGTCCTCTTAAATCATCTGTCTGGTCAATCAGATCACCTAATGCCTCCTGTCCATCAAAGAACGGTTGCCATCTTACTTCCCAGATTTTATTTTTGAGGTCTTCAATATTCTCCATTGCATCAAAGATAGCATCATCAAGACCCTCAATCTCTTTTGCAATTTCATTATATTTATCAGAACCTACATCATATTTCGCCTGTTCTTTAAGCAGTTCATTCCGCTTATTATAATTCGCCTGAATCTGTGCATTCGCATTATCAATCTGCTTTTGCAATTCCTCCTCAGATACCTGTTCACCTTTTGATTCTGTAAGGTCAGAATTGTTTTCCAGTCGTTTTGCAGTTCTGTCTAACTCATCAATAACCTGTTGCAGTTTTAGTAAATCAAGTTCTCTTAACTGATCTTGTAATTCAATCAGTGTTTTCTCAGCTTCAGCAGCTTCTTGTCTGAATCCATTTAATGCAGCTTGTGCTTCAAACCATTCCGTTGAGTATTCAGCCATATACCCATTTGCCATGAGTTTATTGATTTCATCTTGATATGATTTAATCTGTGACTGTAATTTACCTGCAACATCCTGTTGATTTTTAATAGATTCTTGCAGAGAGCCATACATATTGTCGGAATATGCAGATTCTCCTTTTGCAGCTGCTAACTCACGTAATGCTTCCTGATAATCTACAGCAGAGGACTCAATTCCAGTCATCATATCGATGTAATCTTCAATATTATCCAATGCTGTCTGTGCCAGTTCACTCTGTTTATTTAAGAGGTCATCGTACTGTTTATTACAATCTACGAGCTTATCATAATAAGACTGCAACTCGCTGATTATTTTTTGAGTATCCTGGTCGTATTTTGAAATATCCATAGACCCGTTCTGAATCTGATGGACGATAAGTGGGTTTATTCCACTCTGTCGCACAATAGAATCAAAATGACTTTGATAAGTCCCAATTGCTTGCTGAGTTTTGCTCATTAGTTCACTATTCTTAGACATTGCCTCGTATAACTTTTCTTGTTTATGCGGAAGATGAGCAATACGTTCCATTTGGCTCATCAGCAAATCATACTGTGATTCTAAGCGTTTGAATAATACATCTACCCAGTCTGTATATCCAGATACTGCTTCTGATAATTTCTCGGCAGCTTCTGATGTGTCTGATGCTGCTTTGGCGAGGTTATTGGATGCAGAGTTGAGATTGTTGGAAGTAATGTTGGATAAACCCGCTACATTTTTGTTCGCATTATTGACACCGATACTTCCTGTCACATATGCTGTACCAGATGCATAGGCTTTCCCTCTTCCACCATTAGAGGTTACATATCCATTTTTAAAGATTTCTTCCGTTTGTTTATGATTAAAAACAATTGCATTCTTTGGAATATGAGCAAATTCAGCCCCTCTATCACCAACTGTCCACCATCTGTTCCCGGAGACAACTAGCTCACGACCAATCTCTCCAGTTAAAGCAACTTCATCATTCTGAACTCCCCACTCTCCATTTGCAAGAGCTTTATGAATCCCACGATGTACTTGCGCTGTTCCTTCTACATGAGCAGTTCCATTTACTTTGGGCGCAGAACCATTCGTTATAACATTATAAGTTACTGTTCTCTGCAAATTAGACGGATTATAATTATCTACTGCTGTAGAATTTAGATGATATGTAACTGTTGCATCTTTGTTCTCTGGTGTGTAATTTTGAATTGCAGTATCATTCACTCCACATTTCACCAACATCTCTGGTGTAATTGCACTAATACTAGACACGATGCTTTCAATAGATGATGCGTCAAAACTACCACTAACCTTTGCCTGAATTGTAGGTTGCATTGCTTGAATTTCAGAAGCAAGAGAATTTACTTTTGCCTGGGCTTCTGATGTGTCAGCACCAACAGATGCTTGCATATCCAATTCATTTTTCGCATTTTGAAATTCCTGCAATTTTGCAAGAACATTCGCTATCTCTCCTTCTACTTGTGACGTGTCTACATTCATAACCACAGGGTTGGTCAACTGCTGCTTCTGCGCGATACAATACTGGATAATATTATTCGCATTCTCAATGGAAGAAGCATCAACATCCGGACGTGCTTTTATCTCATTCATTTGGGCAATTGTGCTATCCAGTGTTGTAATCTTGCCCTCTATATCTTCAATTCCAGATACATCCATTTTAATATCCAGATTTTCATTTTCTTTCAAACTTTGTAATGCATTTGCTGATTCATAGGCTTTCACACCTAAATCTCCAACTGTTTGTACTGCTTCATCCGCCCAGTTAAACTCACCACCAAACTCTTCCATCTCTCCAAACATTGCTTGTACCATGGATTTAGACAGATTCAATTTCTCTTCAAAATCTTCCATTTTGATTCCATCTGCAAGATTAAAAATTTCTTTCCCATTGATATCTGTTTCCACATTCATCAACCCGGCATTGACTGCATTACTGCAAAACTGAGCAATGTCCATTCCTACTCTCTGACCATTTTCATCATAATCAAAGTATCCACCGATACTATTCATATAACTCTGAACAGCTTGCTCATCTTCGTGATCGATAGATTCTGGTACAATAAAATCTACTGCAGCCTCGTATCTTTTTGTCCCGACTCTTCCGTAATCTTCAGAATTCGGATCTGTCACATTAGAAATTGCCTGCATTGCATCCAGAGAAGCATCAAACATATCCCCAGATTCTGTTGTGCTTTGCTTATCCAACCAGTTCTGATATGCACCTGTTGCTTCTTTGATTGCCGATGTGAGTAAATCATACTGTTGACACTCTGTTGCAATCGCAGAATTCGCAGACATTAAGGAGTCTAATTCTGTCCTTGTCTGATTGTAATCATCTGTTCCCTCATTTAAGGATTTCAATTTTTCTCTAAGTTGCTCAATTTCTCCGGCATTTTTTAAATATTCTGATTGTTTCTGCGCTTTGTTTGCATTGTTGGTTGCAATTGCTTCTTCTGCTTTTGCTTTTGTAATTTCTATAACTCGATCTTCATTCAGCCGCATTGTACCATTTATATATTCCAAAGCTGACTGATAATCTCTTAATTCATCAGAATCAAATGTTTCTATATCAATCGATTTCCCTGTAGATTGTCCTGATAATGCTTCTGATGCTGCTGAAATTGTCTTTAATGTTGTCTGTGTAGAATTTGCCAATTCTTCAAAGGACTTTGCAGACTCTTCTACATTTTCTCCTGTTTGCGTAGTGACAACTCCTAATTCTACTAACACATCCAATAGAGGCTGAATTTCTTCTGCAGATGTCCCAGCAATCAGTCCCATATCCAAAGCAGCCTGTGTCAATGCCTGAATTGCAACCTCTCCTTTTTGTGACCCTTCTGTATCCAATGCAATCTTAAAATCCAAGTCACTCAATCCAAGGCGCTTGATATTGTTTGCATATGCTTTTGCTGAAGACTCAAATCCTTTGATTACGTCATCGGTTCCATCACTTCCAAGAATCCCCTTAAATTCTCTCGCTGCAATTGATGCTTTTGCTAACTGATCTGTTACACCATCAAATACAGAGGCATACTTATTATCACTTCCGACAACAGAGTCTACTGCTTCTTGTACTCCTTCGAAAGATGTCTTTGCTTCTTCAATTTTAGAGGTATCCCCACTTGATAACGCTTCATTATATTTCTCTACTGCATCTGCATAATCTTCATATAATTGACCGTAAGATTTCTTGGATTTATCGTAGTCTACAGAAAACATCTTTTCATTTGCTACCATATCCATCTGCAAGAATGTCTGATAACTCTCTTGATAATCGTCCAAAACCTTCTTATTTACACTTAATGCTTTACTTGAGTAATTCAGAACAGATTCTATTTTCCCTGTCGCAAAATCCTGTCCTTCATATTCTGACTGTAATGCAGATACACGATTCATAAAGTCATTGATAACTTTATCCGCTTTGGATGCATCCCCATCAAATGAGATTGTAAATATCCCGGTGTTCATCCCTGTATCCTGTAAAGTAATTCCCTGCTTTTCAAATTCCTTTGCGATATCATAGATGTCTTTCCCCACACCTTCGATTTCATTCGTAACACCTGTATCACCAAGACTATAGTGTCTCTTCTTAGTCATTGCTTTTTCTACATCTTGAAATTCTTTTCTGTTTTCATTCAATGTAGACTTTGCATTTTCAACTGCAATCTGCTGTAACAAACCAAGCTGTGTCTGAAGGTTTCCATTGACCAGATCCACTCCTGCTGCCTGTTCTGGATATTGAGAAGTAATCTGATTTTGAATTTCTAAGATTTGTTGCTTAACGCTATACTCTTCCGATTCAGTTAAATCACCAGAAGCTAATTTTGCTTTTAATTCTTTATATTTGGAGATTTGTTCATCCAGACTGGATGTAGATTCTTTCCATGCATTCGATGCATCTTTGGCTTTCTGAATGGTTTCTTCCACAGACTGCCGATATGCATTCCAGATAGAAATACCTGCTGTTAATGCTGTGGTAATCAAGACAATCGGATTCGACATCAACGTTGCACCGAGCCCTTTTAATGCGCCACTAAATGTGACCGTTGTTGCTGTTGCCGCTCCTTCTGCCGTAGCCAATCCCATAGTAGATAATTTTGCAGCAGCTTGTGCTTCGCTCAGTCCGGTACTCTGTAAGATTTGCATTCTTTGAGCATTGGTTAAATTTTGTGAAGACAGCACTGCCTTTAATTGACTTTTAGATAGTCCATCTACCAAGGTGGTCAACTGTTTTACACCATCTGTACCGATATTACCTGTTTTCAATAAACTCATTGCATTGCTGAAATTTTGCATTTTCATAGCTGCTTGCGTGATAGATGTTGCCAACATTGTGAAGCCTTTGATTGCACCACCAACTGCCAAGCCAGTCAACGCAGTCTTTAACAGGCTTGTTTTATCCAGAAACTCTACCACTGACTGTGACGCTTCCAAGATTCCAGAAATAGATTCTTTGCTAATCAAATTCATGGATAAAGACTCAAATGATGCTTGCAGACTCTTCTTTTTCGCCTCCAGGGAATTTAAGTATGCATCATTGAACTTCTTCATTGCCATTCCGCTAGAATTCTGAGCTGTTTCTGTCAAAGAAAGTACCTTATCATAATTATCAAATAGAGAAATCAATTTATTGTATTGATACGCGCCAGCCATTGATGTGGCAATTGCTTTTTGCGTGTTTCTATCAAACATTAACCATTTTTTACCAACATCATCAAGAATGGTTTCTGCATCCAAAAATTGACCATTTACATCTCTCATATTGATGCCAACTTCTTTTAGCACCTTTTCTGTATCATTTAATGCTTCTCCCGTCTCCGCATCAATAAACTTGCCAGCTTTGATCTGATTCATGCGAGATAGCAATGATTTAAAACTCGTTCCAATTGATTCATCGGAATCCTGCGTAACTTCTTTAATCGTGGCAATTGAGGCAGCAGTCTTTTCCAGCGATAATCCAGCATTATGTGCCATAGATGCTGTTTTGGTTAATGCTGTACCGATGCCTTCCGCATCAACTGAACTTGACAAATCAATGCTCGATAAAATATCATTTACGTGACTTGCCTGATCTGCTGCCAACTGGAATCCATTTAAAGTTGCGGTCAGCACTTTAGAACTATCCTCAGAAGACATCTTGGCATTTTTACTGAGTACCATGGTATCTTTAATCAACATATTTGTCTCTGCCAGTGACTTACCACTTCTCAACCATGTATCAGCGCCGGATGTAACCTCTGTTGTAATCGCCCCAAGAGATTTTGCCATGTCATTATATCCACTGACCATATTTCTGACTTCAGAATAACTATCTCCTGAAGCAATCTGCAAGTCTATAATAGCATTATCAATGTCCGAAATTGCTTCTACGGCTGCTCTTGCTGACTGTTCAATCGTCTGAAATGACAGTCCTAACTTTGCCAATTCTTTTATAGATGTTCCTAATCCCTGCGCGCTTTTCTTTGCTGTATCATAGCTTTTTGCCATATTATCTACAGAATTTGTACCCTCTACATTTGCATTGATATTGATTTTACTCTGCTTTAGATTGTTAATCTTTTTTACAGCAGTATCCAATTCTGACGTATTGACATCCAACTTAATTTTCTGGTTATTATTTTTTCCAATATCCTCAATTTCTTTGGATGCTGCTTTTAATTTTGACGCATCCACATCAATTTTCACTTTTTGTTTCTGCTTGGTCAAATCATCCAATTGCTTTTTTGCTTTGGACGTGTCCAACTCTACATCAACTTTTATTTTATGATCCGACATATGCCCTCCTTATAATTGACTAAATGTTTTTTCCAAAATTTTAGGAACAGCTTCTTCCGTCCTCTTAAAATATCCGTGTTTACCGAGTGTTCCTGAATGTCCTTGCTCTGTTGCGTCAATTACTTCCGCTCCAGAAAATGTTCCTGTATGATAAGAAATATTATCATCCAGATAAGACTCAAATGTAAAATGATTTCCTGTACCGGAAACCGGAGTTGTTTCTGGGGATGTCAACAATGTTCCAGTTCTTTCATATTTCACTGGATTTCCAGAACCATAATAGTCCATAACATTATCCTGCAATTCCTTATCTATTTCATTTCTGGCAGACTCAGCAGCCAACCCGACATCCTTGATTAGCTGCTGTTCCAAATCTGAAAAACTACGAAATGTCGCCATATCTATTTCTCGATCTTACTTAATGCGCTTCCGACAAGTGCCATCCCAAATAGTGCGCCAATTGCTTCTGCAACATTTTTCTTCTCTGCCTCTCTTTTTTCTTCCGCTAATTTATCAATAACCTTTTGACTGTCCATCATGTGACTAACTAATGTTTTTAAGCCATTTGTATTTTGCACATATAGTACTTCATCTAACAAAAATAATCTGGACGCATCATCTAACTTTTCCCAATAGTCTACAATATATCCCTGGATTTCTTTTACATCTACATTGCATCCAAATCCTAACTTTTCCAATCTATTATCATTGATTTTGTATTCCATGACATTATCTCCAGATATGGAATATTGATATGCTTTAGCAACTTTACTTGTATCTAAATATGCAACACTGTCAACTATTGTTTTTGGTATGTTTACAATCAAAATCTGTTTATCCTCGATAATAACTTGCCCTGTATAATATCCTACTATTTCCATGACATCCACTATTTTTTTCTCTTCGTCCACTACTTCCTCTATGATGAATTTATAAAATTCCCCAATTTTTAACTCATTTACATTTACCATTTAACATTTCCTCCTGTTTGAATAATTTATAATTTCTCATCAGCAAATGAAACTTCTTTGCATCTCCTATCCCTGTTCCAGCAAAGACAATCCCTAATATAGTGCGTTCCATTGTTGTCATCTCGTCCCATGTATCTGTCATTTCCTCAAGCAATTGCTCTCCTGTTTTTGGCATACCACTTTCATCAAAAATACGGAGCCTTGTTTGTTCCAATAGCGCCTCTATGTTCTCTAATCTCTGCTGCCCAGAGTCATTACCTGCAAAATAACCTGTCCATTTATCATAAATTGCCTGAACAGTTTTTTCACATACCTCTTTTTTCTCTTGTGTCATTTGTTCCAGACACATTACATATTTATCAAAATTGTTTTGTTCCAATACTTACTCCTTATTATTTTATTAAATAGGATTGTTCTGTGACAGATTGTCACATATGAATTAACCGAATAGCTTTGTATCCAGCCCAATAGATTCTAAAATTGATTTGATTAAATAAAGATTATTTACTTGTTCTTCTTTATATTTCTGTTCCAACAAGATTTTACGCAGGTATAAAATCTCATCTTCTGTCAAATTTACTTGCACGTTTCATTTTCACCTCCTATCTCAATTGCTTCATCTGCACTTAGATAGTACTTTCCACTTAAAAACGCATAAATATTTTTCATGGTATCTTCCTTCATTTTAATTTCCGGATTCCCATTCAACCATTTATTCACAACCGCATAATTCCTACCAATGCACTTAGAAAAATGCGTGATTGTAATTCCATTCACAGACAAATACATTTTTACCACTTCTCTGATGTCCATTTTTATGTCCTCCTACGTCTCTTTTCTTGGATAAATATATCATAAAATTATGATGTTTTTCTCCCTATAGATATCCTCACTTTTCAAAAAACAGGCACAGAACCCCTTAAAATAAGGATATTCTGTACCCATAAAAATTTTTCAAAACTCCATATGTTCTATATGTAGTATAACTTATAATTTTTTATCTATGTTTTGATTTCACACATGATATTAGGGATTCCTAATTCTTTACAAGCTCGTACTCGTTGATGTCCGCAAGTTACATCTATTTTTTGCTATTTCTTTTATACAATAACTCACTGCATTTATCACTACATGTTTTCCGATTTCTTTTTGCAATAAATTTTTGTCCGCACATTTCACAGATTTTAACACTTCGATCACCATTATATTGATACAGATCAATCAATGGATTGGCTGACTTCACACAAAAAAGCGGTGTTTTATCCGGTTCTGGTAAATAAAAGAAAATTTTTATATATTCTTTCAGCTTCTCTTGTTTGATCTGTCCAGACTTTTCCAACCTCTTTAATCCTTTATCTGCAATCTTACTGCCGATCCATCTATCAATGGTTACTCTTTTGATTCCTTTCACCTTTTTCCCTGTTGCCAGTAAAAAACAATCCACTTCTTTCTCACTTTTCGCAACGTATCTCTGATACAAAACATATAAAATATACAACAACTCACGGTCTTTCTGACAATTCTTTTTACATTCCATATTAAATATAGAATCATAAATATTTTTTGCGATCGGAACTGCCACTAATTCTTCCTGCTTCTTCTTGATCTGTTCAATTCTTTTTACAATCTCTTCTGTCTTTTCTTGGCTTGTCTGATATGCCTTCCGTTTTAAAGGCAGTTCTATGTTTTGTTTCACGTTCAGTTCCACATTTTGAACTAAAATATTCCCGTAACACCCCCAAAGGATATCCTTGTTACAATCTTCTCTAAATTCTGGCTGATAATATTCCATATCCACCAAATAGGATGCTGCCACTTTTCGATCCGGAATCATTTTATCAAATTGCTTTAGACAAAAAATATAGATCAATTCTTTCGCAAGTATCTTGTCATTATATGTCTGGTTATATTCTGATATTACCCCCTTTAGATAATAGGATACTCTCATTTTCAGTTTCGGCAGAAGTGTTCTCATCTTCTTATATTCTTTAGAATTCCTCTTGACCGTGATACTTCTATCTTTTAGAGTCTCAGGATTAAAACCGTTTATATCGTCCAGACATGAAATCTTGGTAATTCCATTGCTTGTCTTTTTTCTTATATATTCTGATATCCGATCTACATTGTGATAGGAATGAAACTCACAGCACAGATCGCTTCTTCTATCTTTGGCATACTGGAAAAAATATGGTGGGAGCATTTCCTGCTCTTTATACTTATTATAAATCGGCGCATATCCTTTTAAATCCAAAGACAATTGTGTCTTGGGGAAATCAATCACATAATTGTTATATGCACATAAAATCCTAATCAATTTGATATCAGGATTTTCTTCATTGAAAATCTTTGTAATTGCATTCGACACATTCCCTATATTTTCATTGTCAAAGCTGCGCTCCAAACATTGATACTCTTCTGTCCTTGTAATCTGAGATTTAGGCGCAGAACCCATCTGGTAATACAAAGGTTCTTTCTGTTCGCCCAGACAATCTAAAAATGCAGAATCAGAAATAACAAACATATGATCTCCATCCACATCCGCCTGTAGTGTTTTTGTCAGCAGATCATGCGTACTTACGACTATATCATCACCAGAGAACCATTCCTTGCATTCCTCTGATTTAATCAATGACCTAATACCATGCTCACAATCAGACAAGTGAGGATATCGGATACAGCACACTTCTGATATCTCTTGCTCGTTATAATGCTTGCTATAGACATGATTTTCTGGTATCAATCCCTTTGGATTCTCTTCGCCACAAAACAGCCACTGGCAGAAGGCATACAAATCTGGACAAATATAACCGTTGATACCTTTTACATAAACCTTGCCAGCTTGCATCCTTTTTCGCTCTGCTTTGATGTACTCCTGCACTTTCTTTTTTACATACCCATCGGATAACAATTGCGGATACAATTTGATTGCCATCTGCAAACCATCTAACTTTATATCTTCCCTTTCTATGTCAATACCCATAATCTTGAGTGCAACATCCGGATCTATTTTTGCCTGATTGATATAGTCAACAGATTTTTGGCAAAGTTTCTCCATCCTCTCCTCCGTAAACGTTTCCCGTGGAAGTGTCTGAATAGGTTGATAACTCAAACGGATATACTCTTTTCCCACTGGTTCTGCAAAATTATTAATTGTAATTGCTGCACCAGATGCTTTAAATTTTTCTCTGTAATCATCCATAGACTCATAATACTGCCACATTTTCAATTGACTCTGAGTCAAAATAACTTTCATTCGTTTAACATCTTTTGTAGATACTGGATGATTCCATGCATCTAAAATAAATGATTCACACGAGTGCTTTTCAATAAACTTACAGAAATCAAAAGGAAAGATTGCTCCTTTAATCCATCCACCACGGATTTGACAGCTGCAAGGAAGTGTCCCCGGCATAAACATCCCTGCTCCATCCATGTGAGGAACAGGAACTTCCATCTCTGTTTCTTCTATATTAAAGGTGTCCACATCCAAGTAATTCACTTTGCCTGTCACAAGAGTCTCAAAATCTTTTACAACCAACACTTCGTCAATATCGACCGCATACTCTGTCTGTACGCTCAGAGACAAATTCAAAGACTTATATGCTAAAAACTTTCCCATATTGATCCCACCATGAGCATTGACAATTTCTTCTGTCAATCCGCACAGTAACCGATTCTTATTATCTTCGTAAAATTTTGCATCCAGCAATGTGATTTCTTGATCTTTCAATTGCCCCGTAGAACTACTATAAAAAATAAAATGCTTCCCTGCAATATCAATTCCTCGATCGATAATCTGTTTCAAAATAGGTTTCGCTGTTTTCCCTTTACATTCCAAAAATACAACTTTATCTATAAATGGGACATCTGACAAATCTTCCTTTTCCAGTCGTACAATATCATTTTCAAATAATGCAATCTGTAATTCCTCTTTTGCTTCTTTATCTTCATATATCTTCTCACGTGAAATACTTCTGATATCTGTATACCGCTCTACTTCCTCTATAAATGCTTTCTGGGCAGCAGACTTCAACTCTGGACGATGACAATTCTTCCATTTTTTTCTCAACTGATTTTCTTTTTCTGTCAGACATTTAAAAATATTCAATTTTAATATTCTGCACCGCTTCGCCTGTTTTAAAATACTACCTATAATAATCTCTCCCTTCGTAATTCATTGGTTCATTTCTGATTCACTTTATTATTCTCCATGTGCTTTCATATTTTTATCACCTTTTTCAGATGAAATCGGACTTTCATATTCAGCACTTTTACCCCTGGATTTATGCCCTAAGCAACTCCCAGATACCCCTTATTCTACTTTTAGTACATTACGTGTAACTTTTATAAGCTATAAGTAACAGGTTGAATTCCACCCATAAAACAGGCTGTAGACCTACTGTATACACCTTTTTTTGAAGGCAGGTTGGCGCGTTCTGGAGTCCTCCTAATTTTATTTGTAGAGGGAACATATCTGATTGATTTTTTCTTTGCTGATTCTAATTTGCTTCCAAAGATAAGAGCATAAAGACCAGATTCATTAATTACCGTTACCGTCCTTCTCTGACCTGCGTACTCGATTTGGGTACTCAGCTTATCTTCGTCTGATACATGTTTAGGGACTGCGTTTTTAGGATTTGCATACCCTAACGCCGTTGCCACATCTTTTCCCACAAACCACGACTCGTTATTAATCAAAATTGTCCTTACTTGTCCAAATTCTTCATTCTCAAAAATTTTCAATTCGTTCATATTTCCTCCAGTATTTTTAACTGAAGGCAGAGATGAGAGAGTATTAACCGTCCCATTTTAACTCTTTACCAGATTCTCCATCTGACCTAAATAATTGCCGCCCAGATCATACCTGTTCTGCGGTTAGCCGAAAATTTAATTCAAATCGTCAGTATATTTCAAAAATTATTATCAGTACTATATGTATCCATAAACTTAATTAACAATTGTTCTATATACTTACTTTTCGATACTCCCGAATGCATTGCTTTATAGTCATACCACTCATTTATAAATGAAGGTAATGTTACCGTTATTTTTGTTCTGCACAATGGCAACGCATTATTGATAATTTGTTTTGCATTTTGAGGTACTCTAATAATTAGATCCACAATTCTAATTTGTTCCTCTGGAAGTGCCATACTTAATTGCTTTATCTGTTCATAGCTCACATTTTCTTTTTTATTTTTCTGCAAATTATAAATTATATCATTTAATTTTTCTGCCTTTTCTTCCCCAATATTCTTTTCTATATTTTCTATGTATTCTATATATCTACCAGCATTACGCATTGTTTTTACATTTATATTTAATTCCTCAGCTAATTGTTGCTTCGTTTTTTTATCGGTAACATTACCACTTTCTTTATTAACCATAATTACCTCCGCTATAAATAGTACGTGCCTTTTTTGGTGCTCCTCTAATTCAGGAATCATATCTGCTAACATTTTGTAATTTTGTAGTGTATCTACAGACATGCCTAACTTAGCTGCAAGATCTGACTGAGTTGCCAAAACCGAATTATTCGGTTCTGCCACTACATATTGATTGCCTCTGTTTCCGCCAAGTTGAATTTCATACAGCCTTTCCAATTCCATAATTCTCCGTCCAACTTTCTTCGCAGAACCTCCGATATCTCCACGCTGACGAATATTTGTTTCAAGCAGATCTTTGATTATAGAATCTTCGTCTTCTTTGCTGCACCCTCTTAATAATGTTTCATATATTCCTGCTTTAATGTCATTGTACATTCTCTCCTTCTCTATATTCGTATTCCCCTGAATCAATCAAAGCTACAATTGCTCTTACATCTTTTTGCGGTAATCTATATTCTTCTCCTTTTACCATTTGCACAATCTGACTCATAAAATACTGATTCTTCTGCAGCACAGCCTGTATCTTTTCTCTCATCCCCATCCATTCTAATCGACACGCTTTATAGGATTCGTAATATACAGGATCATTTGATTCATAACGATTCTTCCATTTCTTTTCCATATATGCGTATTTATTGATCTGTTCTTCACAAGTAACCAATCCAGATAATAGAATTGATTTTGTAAGAATGTGTTTATCAAAATATTTCTTATATTCTTTTTTCATAATAATCTCCTTTTCTTTCGGTGCAGGTTTTCGCCTGCGAAAAGCTCATCGTCCCGTAGGGACGGCTCACAACCTACCGATAACGATAACTCTCCTGTACAGCCGACACCTACAGCTAAAATCTCTATTTTTTGCACACCTAAAATGCCAATTTCCCCAGTGTTTATAAGGGTTTAGAGAGATTTCGCATCCTTTCATTTCTCCCTAATATATATATAATATAGGGAGACTTTAAAGGATGTTTTTCGTCAAAAACCCAGTGTTTATAAGGGTTTAGAGAGATTTTAATTGAATTTTTTATCCATTTTATAGTGCGCGAAGGGGGTCTGGGGGAAGTGCAAAAAAGAGCATAATTCATTTAGTCGCACTAGCAGATTGTGAGCCTTGGCGAACAAGGTGCGTAGTAAGACTTATGAATTTGGTCTTCCTTCCCCCAGTTAATAATTCTCTCTTTATAAATAATTTTTTTGATATAAATTCGTAATTCCTTATATATAGAGAGATCTAGGTAATGTTGGATCCACTTCAGAAAGAGCCGCAGGCGACCCTTTCTTCGTGTCTCCGTTTCACTTTGCTTCGCAAAGTCTTTGCTGACGCAAAGATACAATTTAAATTGAAATAGAAAAAATTTTTTATAATTTCTTTCACATATTATTTATTTTCAAAATTGACTACCTTTTTTGGATGTATCCTCTATTATAAGCCTTACACCCAAATAGGGTAGTCAAAATTGTTTTCCGGGACAATGTAGAGAGATTAACCGCCCTCAGATTTCGGTTCCATTTTTTCTATCTTCCAAGCCTGTTTGTAAACCTTCTTCTTTTTCTTCCCAGAACTGTCCTCTATATACCTTGTAGTTTTGAATTCTTTTATCCTGTACTCAATTTCTTTTTCTTTCAAAACTTCATTCAAAGTATTTTTACTCTTCAGTAACCTTCCATTTTGCTTTGCATTTATCTTCTTGATTAATTCACTTCTGTCTCTTAGTTGCAACATAATAACCTTTTCTCTTACCATTTTCTCAAGATAAGATTCCAAAGAAAAATCTTCATTAATCAATCGGTATGTGTATGTCTTTGTGGATTTATTGTAAAATCCAAATATTCCAGCAAGATATTTACAATATCCAAACTGTCCATACTTGTTAAGCATAATGGAATAGTCAGCAATATCTTCCTTTTTCTTGAAATACATTGGTTCATTTATCCGCTTAGTATATGAATTAGGAATTACGTCTCCATTATTGTCATACACAAAATCATCATAAAGTATATTGTTGATGTCATTCTGCATAGGATACTTCTCAATCAGCTTTTCAACAGAATACTCGTTCATTCGATAATAATCAGCCATTTCTGCCTTCTGCTGCATACTTCTTCTAAGTCCTGCCAGTTTATTGTTGTTTATGATTTTAATATAGATATGCACCTTGTCATCCTCACTCTGAATACGTTTTCTACCTATACATTGTATTAACGATCCTATATCTACAATATCAATCACAATATGCTTGACATCCGTATCAATAATATTTATACCTGCATCAAAGCATGACGTTGTAATTAGAAACTGCTCTTCAAACCTTTGATTGATTAACAAATTCTTGATTTTTTCTTTATCCACATAATCATAATATTTACTGTTATTTGCACTACAGTTAAAAATACAATGCTCTTTAAATTTTGAATAAAGCTTATAAGCCTTTTCTGCTGATTGTATGAAAAAAATACCTTTATCTCCTTTTTTGATCCTTTCTTTTATAAATTCCTCCATCGTTGTATCTTTGTGAAAAAATGTCAATTGTTTTATAAAGGAAAAATCAAATGGTATTTCGTATTCTATCGCCGGTTCCAAATCGTTATCTTTAATAAACTTCTTCATATATCGGGACATATGTTCACCTGTAGCTGACATAAATAAATGAATCGCTGTATCGTTTTCCATAATCATGTTAAAAGATATTGCGGTTTTATTATTAAAGCTACTATCATTGAAAAAATAATGAAATTCATCACAAACTATGTAGGTATAATTGGATAGCTTTATTTTGTCTGTATTATTCAACTTGGAATATTCAAGTGACTGATATGTGATAACATCTATCACATCACTTTTACCGTCAGCTTCAATTTCATATTTGAATTGATCAACGCAGTTTGCTCTATGAATTAACATTAGAATCTTTCCATTTATTTCCTTAGCTAATTCATACAGAGTATTTTTACAGAAATAACTCTTTCCTGCCCCCATCGGTGCTGATAATAAAATGTTATTACCGACTCTCCATTTTTTTGCATCTTCTTTTGTGATCACATCTGTGATTCTGGTTCTCTTCATTGGCACACCTCCAACTATCGACTCATATATTCATCTATTGCCGATTTTAATTGTGGAGTGTCATTAAAGAAAAATACATTTCTTCCAGATTTTTTCAAATCGGGACGCATATCAATAAGAACAAAACCTTTCTGCATTAAGTAACCTGTTAATTTTTGTGAATATACAATAAAATTTTTCTTTTCTTCTCTTGTTGTGATAATAATTCCTCTCCTCCATTCTTTGAATCTGGCACATCACATTCAGCAATGTGCCTGTCAATTAGTTCCTATAAGTATTATTCTCTTATTTGCGGTGCGGATTTACTAAAAATTGTTTCTTTTAGCTTATCTATCACTTGCTGCATCGTTGTTTTACCAAACGGTGTAATCTCAACTTCCAAAGATGTACCACATATCTTGTCAAAAACATGAGTTGTCAAAAGCAAAACCGTTTCCGACTTCTGTTCAACTTTCCACTCAATATTATTGAATATTCCAGATTTAACCAGATGCTTCAAATTTTTTGTAAATTCATAAGTAGTAATACGGCATGTCTCATCCGGCATTGATCCACATCTTTCTGTTACTGAAATCACATCCACTTTTGACTTCTTAATCAAATGATACAAATTCTCTGACTTCGCTATCATGTTTGTTTTCCTCTCTTTCCTTGTTGTACAGACAGTATCCTATATAGATACCACCAATCTGTAATTTAGTTTCATTCGTTATCCTTTGAAAATAAATAACATTTTGATTTCCAGGAACGGCTGACCAAATGGTTTGATAATAACTTCTTTGGAACGGTCACTTTCTTTTATGTAAAAAAGATTTATGCTGTCATCGCAAAGCGGAAGACTTAGTGAATCAGATTCTTCTCTTATTCCTACATTAAGAATCAACTCTTCATCAATATAAATGGGAGCAGGATTCTCGATTCTGATGTTAAGTCCAAATACGTTTGTGACTCTTACTAAGACACGATAGTAACCTTTCATTTCTTCCAGAAAACCTTTCAGACCATATACATCGCTTTCCTTCCATCCATCTTCAGCAAATTCATTTTTGTTATCTTCCACATTCAAAATCATCAGATTAAGTTCCATTCCGTTCAGAAGTTCACAGGTGATATGCAGAAAATCAGCTTCCTTATTATATTCGCTTTTTATTGCTACTAAATTTTCTTCGTTGAGAGCAAAGCTTGCCCCATTCATTTGACACGTCTGGAAAAATTCATGTCCTGTCGGAGTACTTTCATACTGATTGATCTGCATCACCATAACTTCTTCTTCGTCTTTTCTCAGATTAAGTGTAGTAAGTGCATAATTGTTCACTACCTCAAAAATCTGCTCTGGTGTTCTGGCTCCTGTATTTCCTGTTGCTTCATTCATTACTTTGTTCATCATAATTTTTAATCTCCTTTTCTCATAATCTCAATCTTTATCACTGGTAAGATGTACGCCGGAATACGTTTCCAATAAATGTACCGCATCTCTGTATGTCATTTTGATATCTCGACTTTTATCTGCACTGATTAGATCATGGATATCTCCCAGAATAAAATCCGCTTTATATCGAGACGTATCTTCGCACAGTAAATGGAATGAAAATCTTCCTATTTTATACAGTTCTAAATATTGCACGTTCCCATCAGGTAGCTCTTGCTTATTGATACCTACAAATTCCATACGGTTTTCTGCAATCAATTTTTTAATCACTGCATCCTTTAAGCAATAGTGACTCAACATTCTTGTCTTTGCAGCATTGCAGATTCTATAATCACCACTTCTATATCTTCGATTTTTTGTATCTCTGGACACTTTTGCTGATTTATTGATGATATACAATGCCCCTGCTATGTTCTCATCTGTTTGCGGAAGATTATGAACCTCCCTATGAACTATTCTCTTTGGCTTTAAATTTTCACACTCTGAAACTTTGATAATATCCGGAATACTACACACATGATACTTAATACTAAAACTGCCCCGTGAATCTGTAATAGTTGTAAGTACTCTTATTTTTCCTGTATTAATTAACTGTTTTACTGTAACCTTTCCGACATCTAGTATTTCTTCAATATCACATTGCAGCAGTCCGAATCTGTCCAATGTTACAAAATCTGATAATGTTGCAGGTGTAAGATATTTGTGGGTAACTTCTATCAATTCTGATTTTCTGATCTTGCTCTTTTTCATTTCTGGTTCATACTTCTCTTTCAGGAACTTCGCCAAATTATCTTTCATTACAAAATTGATTCGATTCTTTTCAAATAGCACATCAATAATCTTTTCTTCTATGGATTTGCTCATAGTATTATTCTCCATGTTTCTTCAATGTTATTTACCTGTTTCTTCGCTGTTCACACATTATCTTAACTGTTCATCTCTGTACCATCGTCATCATCATCCAATTCTCGCAGCAAATCTAAACTTGATTTTCTACGCTTACTTGTTTTCTGTGATGACGCTGTTTTCCTGGATTCTTCCAATCCTATATTGATTTCTTCTAACTGCAAAGTTCTGCGCTTGCCGATTCTTTCTCGCTGCTCTTCTACTGCTGATTTTCCTAATTCAGAGATATAATCCACTGGAAATGACAACCCAGACAGGCACACGATATTTGCTGTTCCGTTATTTCCAGTAAAAATATTTTCTGGTGTTCCTACTGCTTGTATGATTTCATGCTCGTCTAAGTGATTATCCTTTTGATTGATAATACCGATATTTCCCACTACACCATCGTTCATCAGTGGTAAAAAGATGTTCTTTGCAGTCAAAACATTTATCATATCTTGTGTTGATACTGATTTATCTTTTCCAGATAGCATTGCCAACACAAATACTCCATGTTCTCTTAACATCCTCATTTTCTCCGAATCATCAAAGTTAGAGCCTTTTGATACAGAACTGTCTGTAAAGAATCTATCAAGCATATTGATAAGCGTCTCATTGATCTTCTGCAGATCCTTGTGAGCATCATTATTGACCAGAATCATTGCACCTAATTCTTCAATTTCCATCAGTTCTTTAACCGTATTATATGCGTTAATTCTTTTTTGAATGGATTCATCTTTTCTCGGCATTAGTACAATCGGACATACAATCTTTTCCGGATTAGCACATATAATGTCACTAACATGAGTAATACTTCCACTACCTGTAGTTCCACCGCCAGAAGCAATCGGAAGTACAATTTTTTGTTCAATTTCTTTAATTTTTTTCACAATATCTATATTATTTTTCAATGCTTCTAAAGCAAGATTTCTATCTCCGGCTAATCCGTCATAGCCACGCAAGACAAGTACATTCTTCGCAGAAGATATCGTCTGATTGTCCTGCTCACTACCGTTGATCAGCAACGTGTGATAATTTCTTTGCTGGAACCCATACCCAACTGTTTCTCCTGCTAAACCAAGTCCTATCACTGCAACTTCTTTCTTAATCATGCTCTACCTCTCCTTTTCTTTCTATAAAATTGATTCCTTTATCAAGTAGATAAAATGTATCTGCCTGAATTGACTTACATCCCTTTTCTACATACCCCATTTCTTTCATATTCATCATCTTCCGATATGTAGTTGGACGAGTCGTTTGTGTTACATCCATAATTTCCTGTAATGTCATTCCTTCAAAAAAGGATGTACATTTCTTTTTCTTTAGTAGTTTCAAAATGATATAATCTGTTCTGTTCAATTCCATTCATATCCGCTCCTCCCTGTAATTTTTCTGTACCAAAACAATACCCAGCTGTTTTCTAGGATATTATTTAAGTAAATTTGCTGTTCATTTGTATGCAAAAATATATAGGCTCTGCTGCCTAATTCTATATTCTCCACTGCCAGAACTGCACCATATTCAATTTTCAACGTACATTTTTTGAGTACAAAAATTAAACATATGCGCTATATGTAGAATTACAACGCTCATATATTTCATTATTCTTCCACTCATTTAATTGTTAAGTTGGAAATTTCGCAGAAACGCTTGACTACTTAAAATAAATCTGTATTATATAAATATGTGTAGCGTTTCGCTATGCTTTGTTTTGAAAGAGGAATCTTTATTCCGGAGGTGTTGGCGCACCGTTGATGGAATTTGGATTTCTCTTTTTATGTTACAATAGATATATTACCGCGAACATTTGTTCTTGTCAATCACTTTAGAACATACGTTCTTTCTGTGTTTTCTAAACATCTACTGCAAGCTACCGTCTCTCCCGTAAAGAAGTTCTTTGGTATGAGACTATATTACATCACTCATAATTATTTGTCAATAACTTTTATAATAATTATTATTTTTTGCATCATTATATTATTGAATTGTTTTTACCCAATTTACATGTTATACTAATAAATATTAGGGAGGTGCTGACTTTGTCAAACAAAATTTCAATAAAACGTCAAAAGGTTCTTTTAACACCTTTATTACAAGATACTATAAAAAATTTAAGAAAAAAATATAATAAAAGAGGAGATAATTTGTCTAAACAATTACAAAAAGGAGCCTCTTATATTTCCCAAATTGAGAATGGCAAGATAAAAGAAATAGAATTTGATTCTCTTTTAGAAATTTTTCATCTTATTTTAAATATGCCCAATGAATCATTTTTCAATTTCATGAATGACTATATCAATGAAATTATAAAAAATAATAATAAAAAGAAATTAGTATATGAGGATTGGATACACATATTTATTCTTCAAGAAAAACAATTTTCTCTTACAGATAATATCATTTTATTTATTAAAAGCAAATTGGAGAAATTAGAAAAAAGTCCTGACGACTTGGTAGATAAAATAAATCAAAATAATCAGTTAGATAATTGGTTTGATAAGCGTAGTTATATTCCAAACAAAGTCTATGTTAATGCTACATCTTCCGGGTTATACGAAAGTGAAGAGTTTGATACCATAATATGGGTTCGTTATGCATTAGATAAAGATCTTATAAACAATATTTTAAATCATAATATTTTTACTATAAATTACGTGAATATGTATGCTATTTTCCGAAATTTATTTGAACTCGAAGACAATACTCCTTCTTCTGTTCATAAAAAAACTGAACAAATTATGTTAGATAATAATTTTCTTAATACCTTTGAACAATTCGATTTTCTACATTCAATCTCCCGAAAAGGATTTTTGAATCCGCCGGAAGAGAATGCATTTACTTTTTATGATGATCTAATTATAAATTATCATGAAAAATATGTTAACTTAAAAAAGCAAGTATTTGATGAATTAGATTTTGCATTTGCTCAGTATTACAATAAAGATTCTGCGTCCTCTTGTGAAAAAATGGAAAAAGTATTAGAAAATCTTTCTACAGATGCCGGTTTAGTTGTAGCAATATTGTCTTCCCAAATAAATAGTATTCCTAAAATTGTACGTCATGACTTTTTTGAATCATATAAAAATCTACTAGAGCAATACATTGAAATGAAAATAGATGAATGACAAATAAAATCATTTTCTTTATAGAGCCTACTGGAGTAATTTCCAGAAGGCTCTATTGTATCATATTATATTAAATTCCTGTACTCTCTCCTTCCGTCAACAATAGCATAGATAATCACTGTTCTATTTTCTTCGTTCACTTTGTAAAATACCAGATGACGTTCTACGATCAGCACCCTATATCCTTGTTTTCTAAGGATGGAATATCTTGGGATACTTCCGGAGTAAGGAAATGTGGATAATTTTATAATCGACTTTTCGATTTTATCCAAATACTCAAGTGCAATTTCTACACTGCCGGAATCATCTGCAATATAAAAAATGATTTCTCTTAACTGCTCATCTGCTTTATCCGTTCGTACAATTTGATATTCCATTTCTATTTCCTCTCTAACAGGCTATTGCGTATGTCATTAAAAGTCTGTTGGATTGGTGCAACTCGCCCATTGACAGCATCTTCTTCCGCTTCTGCCAAGGTACGCAGTAATTCCAATTCTGACTGCATCTGATTATAGTCTTGTAACCCCATAACAACCGTATCACCTTTTCCATTTTTTGTAATGATGATCGGTGTTCTCTTTTCATGACACTCTTGAGATATCTCGTTGTAATGATTTCTTAAATCCGCTGATGGTCTTACAATAGTTTCCATATAACCGCCTCCTTTATATAGTCATATTATATCACAATTTTTATATATTAGGTGATTTATTTTGATATTATAATGCTGTGTATAACAACATATCTGTATATTGTATTTTATTTGTATTTAAACGCTATATATTGTATATCCATTCACATCACGCTTCTGAAATTTCCTTCCGAACAGTAAACAGTTTCACATTATGAAACTAATTAATTTCCTTGTAGAATCTACGTTTTCCGCTGAACCTTCTATATTCACCCTCTTTAAATGAGAATTATTATCATTTATTAGAATATCCTTTATAATACCAACTCTCTTACCGAACAACTCACCGACACTCATTTTTCTACATTTTATACCCTACTATTTTAATAGGAATTAGTGTAAATTCTACATTTCTCCGAACTCTACGTATGATAAAGGACTGTACAATTCTGCACAGTCCACCAACAAATAAATCACAACACTTTAAAGGTAGTTGTATCACCTATCTCATAATATCTTTCTCTGACTTTTTTGTCAAGAATACTCCTGCTGCCATAACCTTTTATTAGGTCAATCAGACTTTCTTTATCCCCCTAATTATGTCCATGTCTGTAATTCTCCAACATTCTGTTTTGGCAAGTTCTCTCAATATAAATTCTCTGTCAACCTCCATTGTGCAATATCCAATACACTTTTGCTCTTCACCTGGCAAGTTCAAAAACACTGGCTTAACATCCTTCCATCCGATTTGATCATCGTCACCTATCGGATCTCCAAGGCTCAAAATCGACTTAGAGATAACTTCACGCACACTGAATTCATCACCGTCGTATATTTGATAAAACATTGTTTCCACTGATTCAAACATTGCCACATCTTTTAATGATTCTTCATATGTTTCCCTACATGGTCGATACATCAACATAATATTTTCCTCCGCATTTTTATACTTTTAGTTTACTATTTTTATCTACTCAACACCAGTAAAATTTTACTGGCACTAAATAGAATCTTGCTATCCAACTTTCTTGACAATCATATCCGGCGCTTTCCCTACAAACTCAATCATGTACTCCTGATACTTTTCATTGTAAGAAATTCCCATTATGCACTCGCCAACACAATAAGAAGTACGGCTTGCACTCTTCCCTGTTTCTCTGTCTACCGCCACAAATGCAAGTTCATCAAAATCCGGTTCATACTCCACTTTTGCGCACGTAATATTTAAACTGATTCCATAGTGATCTACGCTTTCCACATTCACCAAGCTTCCTGTCACTGCTTTTACAAATTCTTCTACTGTTACTGTTTTCATTCTCTCTTACCTCTTTCTTTAAATGTTATCACCTTTATTATAATTGCAGTTACTGCATAGCCCCTGCAAATTATCAATCGTATTTACTCCACCTCTCGACATAGGGAAAATATGATCAATTGTTAAGTAATTGTCTTTGCTGGTATAATCATTAATCTGTAACTGTTTTCCACAGATTGCACATTTCCCCTCTTGTCTTTGATACAATATTCTTCTTTTCCCACGCTTAGATCCTGTTGCAATCTTTTTGCATCGTTTTTTAAGTGATATTCTCTTCTGACTAACCTCACACATCACCGTCTCCATTCCACACATAACCGCCACGATATAATCACACAGTCCATCAACTAACCATCCATTTTGTGTTACAACAATCTGATTTTTGAATTGCCTGTGCTTTATATAATACACTGCATGATTTTCCACCTTTGATTCTTTGGGCGGTGTACGTGTGTATTTATTAGGAATTGTGATTTTATCAACACGCATTTCCATCATCATATACACACGCCTCCTCTCTCTAAAAGAACTTGTCAACCAGAACCTTTATGATTGCCTTTTTCAGTTCCTCTGTATAGTCTGATAAATCAACAGCAATACTACAATCCATCTGCTCCAGCTTCTCATTTTCTGCATCTGTAAAACCAACCTCAATCGTTGTATGGATCGGTTCATTTGCACGGATAACAACACGCAAATACGTGAAATCAATTTTTACAGGCTTATCACTCCATACAGATAGAATGTTGAATCCGTGTTCCTTGTTAAATTTTTCAATTTCTCTGGTACGGTTAACCTTCCCGATCTCAATCGCTTTCTCAACTTCTTCCCTTAATCCGTCAGACATAGAACAGATATCAATGGACACTTCCATGTAATCTTCATCAAATGTGATATTGCCTAACTCCAACACTCCGATGTTTGTTGTTTCTGTTCTTGATTTCCATTTTAACATAATTCAATACCTCTTCTTTCCTTATTATATGTGTATTATTTTTTTAACAGTTTTGTATCATCAAACCATTTTGTGTGACCTTTGGATTCATCAAAACAGATCTTCGGCTGTGTAATGATACTTTTTCCTATTGACTGTACGTCTCTATCTTTGTCTGTCTTAACTGCAAATTGCATTTCTTGCTTCTCCATGTTTCTTTCACCTCTTCTATTATTTTTCATGCAAAGATACTTTTAATAACCTACTGCTATGTAATACAGAAACATCCCTACAAAGAATCCTACTGCACATAGTCCAAGTTTAAAGGATGGGAACCTCTCTGATTGTTGTATCTGTCTCTTCTGTTTTCTCTTGTGATCCACTGGAATCAATTCAATCTGTTTCTCTGGTTCAATATTGATTAAATCCAACTGGCATGTATCATAAAAATTCATCACTGCTGCCCCTCCTCTCTTACAAGAATCTGCATTTGAAGCATTTCAGAAAACCATGATTTTGCATCAGTAAAATTTTCTTTGTCACCATATTTTTCAAACCATTTCAGCCACTCTTCTCTTGTCAGAGTAATAGGGCGTTCCTCTTCAAAATATGTATATCCGATATCCATATCTATTCTTCTTTCTCCCCGTCATGCCGATAGGACAGCTTTTGAATTATCTGATTCGTAACACGTTGTAACTCGTTGTTCTTTCAAAAGGCTTCAAATCGTCTCCTAAGATATCCTTTAACTTATCCTTATCCAGTGTAGTTCTGCTCTGTGCTTTATAGGTGATTTTTGCACTGTCAGTGATTTCCGAATCCAGATTATGCTCTGTCATATACAAGATAACTTCATGCTCAACTGCTTTTACTTCATTTTCAAGTTCTTCTTTCATAGCTTTCAGGCTTCTCAATTCCTGCACTTTCTGTTCTAATTCTGTTTTTGTGATACACATAATTGCTTCTCCTCTTCTTATGATTTATTTGTTGTTACAACCCTTTAAGCATCTTCCTGACTATTTCCGCATCATTCCGACCGATCACAGGTATATGGCTTAAAGCTTATGAGTGCTTTCGGCTGTCTCGGTTGTTTTGTAGGTCTGTTTTGTTTGACCTTGTGATTGTATTGTACACTTATTTCAGGTGTATGTAAATTGACATTATACACAAAGTATGCACCTGTTTTTTGTGTATATTATACACTTTTAATAGGTGTATGTTCTGTGATATACTTTTTTATAAACACTTGCTATGAGTGTATTACATATGATATACTTTATTTAAAAGGGAGGGTTCATCATGTTGAAATATAAAATTGATATATTGGAATCTTTAAAAGAAAAAGGATATACTTCATATAAAATAAGAAAAGAAAAACTGATTGGAGAATCACAGTTACAAAAAATAAGAACTGGTGAAATAGCAAGTAAAGAAACGTTGAATACTATATGCAAATTGTTAAATTGTCAGCCAGGAGATATATTGGAATATATAGAAGAAACTGAATAAATTTCCATGCACTTGTTTCGTGTGTATAACATACACTAAAATCAAGTGCTTTTTTTGTGCATAAAATCAATATTCATACACTTGTTTTAAGTGTATAATAGTCTCATCAAATAAATCACACACAGAAAAGGAGAGATTATTATATGAGTAAATCAGTGTATGAAATGGTAACAGACAGAATTATTGAGCAGTTAGAAAATGGTGTAATTCCTTGGAAAAAGCCTTGGAACGGTATAGCAAGTGGAGCATACAACAGGATCACAAAGAAACCTTATTCCTTATTAAATCAGATGTTATTAAAACATACGGGTGAATATGCCACCTTTAAACAGTGGACAGAATTAGGCGGTCATATTCGCAAGGGGGAGAAATCAGAAATACTTGTATTCTGGAAGATATTACCTGTTGAAGAAAAGAAAGAAGACGGAACAACAGAAATAAAACAGATTGCAATGTTAAGATATTATAATGTCTTTCATATTTCACAGATAGACGGTATTGAGCCGTTATCTTATGAGGCAAAAGAACTGTCACCACTAGACGAAGCTGAAAAAGTAATCAGTGATTATCTTACAAGAGAGCATATTGTATTAGAGAATACGGCATCTAATGAAGCGTATTATTCACATTCTCGTGATTTAATTCACTTACCACTTATGGAACAGTTTCAGAATGAAGCAGAGTATTATAGTACAGCATTTCATGAATTAACGCACAGTACAGGACATAAGAACCGTTTAGACCGTCTCAACTCCTCAATAACTGCTCGTTTTGGCAGTGAGGACTACAGCAAAGAGGAACTTGTTGCAGAAATCGGAAGTGCAAACCTTATGAATATTCTCGGTATTCAAACAACTGGAAGTTTCAGAAATTCAACAGCTTATATACAAAACTGGTTATCTGCATTGAGATCTGACGTGAAATTCATTGTTTCTGCATCTTGCAAGGCAGAAAAGGCAGTCAAGTACATTTTAAATGAAGAATAGGACTTTTTTGGGTGTAGCTTATACAGTTGCACCCTGCTGTTGTAAATAAAGAATTGATTAAGGGAGATATACGGATATGAAAAAGAAACTATTTGCTACTGCATTACTGCTATTAACCACTTGTACATCATTCACAGGATGTCATTATCATACAAGAGATAATACAACTATGATACAGACAAAGAACAGAGAAAGCACAGCTATTAACTACATAGATATGAATCGTGTTACAGAATACAGCGGAACAGATACTGGATTGCAATTATATTTCGAGGATGGAACTGGTTACTATTTAGAAGTCCCACAACGTCAAGAGGGAATAACAAAAGTGTATTATATTTACACACCGGAAGATTTTGAGCATTTATCTCATGCGCATGAGAATCGGAATGAAAAGATTATTATTGAGGTTTCTAATGGTACTGTTTTAGACTCTGAAGGAAATGGGATTGATATTCTTGGCAATTACAGACATTATGATATGGAAAAATTTTCTGTTGGTGATAAAGTCCAGTCTGTATTTGTGTACAATCCAAAGACAAATTTTATTGATGATATCCTGTATAGAACAGATACCTTGATAGAATAAATCCAAAGTAAAAAAATAGGCTGAGAGTTCCCGAAGCTCTCAACCTGTTATAAATTTTCTATATGTAGAGGGATTTTTCTATTTTGTAGTATGATCGTTTTTTCTGTTGTGGGTGGAAATCCGTGGAGTTTAAATTGTTGCTTATCTGGGTATATCATTTTACAGTAGGAGTCCACTGGCAACAGTCCCCCCCGGTATTAAACATTTTTGAACAAGGTTGGTTTTCTAGATATGGGGGTATGGGTTCTATCCACACGCCACGGGTAAATTTAAGCTGTCGAAATCATGGCAGCATAATTTAAAAATAACTCTTACAGTTATTACACTTCCACTGCTTTCCAACCTTTTTACTTCCAATTCCAAACATCAATGTGCTGGCGAAACGGCTCGTACCGGACACTTTAGTAAGATTAGTTGAATTACAGTATGGACAGTGTGGTTGATTGGAAGTGTTTGTTTGTGTCATTTTAAATTGTTGCATTTTCAACTGATACTCTATTGGATCATTATTTTTAAGCCTAAGCATTTGTAAAATAAAGTTACCATCAGAAGAAATTTTGCTTATTTCTATATAGTCACCAATTGTACAATTATATCCACTGATTTCTTCCGATAAATTTTTTGACCCACAATGTTTACATATTGTTTCGTTTGAATTTCTTAAATCCCCACAGTCAAGACAAATTTTTGACATAAAATAGTCCTCCAATATAAATTTATTTGCAAGATTTATTTATATTGTAACAAATCAAAATACGGTTTTCAACTATGATAAGGATACGGGGTTTAGTTTATTTGACGCATTCAAACCTCAAAAGAATAATATATCTGATGATTTTATTGACGCTTATAATAAGATTAAAAATTTGAGCGACGCAGATAGACCAGATTCATTTAAAAAATGGGGAAAAGATTTAGGTTATGCTGATGAGCAACTCATAACATTTTTAGGGGATATAGATTCTGGCAAGAAAACTATTAAAGATATGGATACACATATCGAGTCAGCTTCTAAAACCACCTCAAAATTTGGTAAAGTAACTTCTACTCTTAAAAACGTAGGGGGAATGCTCGGATCTAGTCTCTTAAATGCCGGTATCGGTATGCTTGCTGGTGTTGCAATTCAGGGCGTTGTTACTTTAATCGATAACTACATTCACCGTCAAGAAAAAATGATTGCCAAAGGGAAAGAAGCGAAAAGCTCTATCGATGAGACATTTGCTGAGTTCTCTAAAGGCAAGAATACTCTGGACACACTTGGTCAGTCATTTGCAGATAATGCAGATGATATTGAAACTACAGGTGATGCGATAGATAGTGTATATGTTATAGAACAGGTGATAGAATCATCCCCTTACCTGAATTCATCAATGTTTCATTATAGAGCGTTTGTCGGAAATCCCCCTATGTAATTTATTTTTATACCATATTATTTTTGAAGGCTCCGAACAAAGATTTCCTATTCCTAGCATAGCATCTTAATAATTATATCTACTGCTTTATCTTTCTTGTTTTCACCTAACGAATTTTCAAGATGACTCAATACTTTTAATTCATATTCCAGTTTATTCAATTCTTCTATTTCAAGACTTAAAATATATCTATAAATACCACTGGCAGTATGCTTTGTTACAATTTCATCTATTATTTCATTTATCCTATTTTTATCTTGTAAAATGGAACCCTTTATATCGTCATGCTTTCCCCCAGATTTACAATGACATCTTGAACATTCATCAATATTTTTGTTATTTTCTGCCCCACAAAAACATATCCATGTTTCATCATTAACCTGTTTATCACAAACTACATCTCTTCCATAATTTTCTCGGAGAACTTGAAGATCATGACTACTTATTTTTATATTTCTGCATTCAGTAGAATTATTAACGTCTACTATATCGTCAATATTCTCATAGAAGATAATTTTCTTAACTGAGACATACGTTCTATTTAATAAATCCGTACGCAGATTTTCAATATCAAGCTTTAAAAAATCGGTACTATACAAAGAATCAAACTCATTCTGACTGATTGTAAAAATCACATTCTCCAATGTGTTCTTTTCTTCAAATATATTTTCTAATTCGATATCCCTCAAAATTAAATCCTGTTGTCGTTAACATAACTTACTCCTCTTTTCGTATCTATAACATTGACTCCTCTTTAACAACTTCCATTTTCCCACCAATCTTTATCGGAATACAGATGACCTCATCTTCCCTGTGGTGAAACCCGACAACATCTTCTATTGGAACTTTGACCGTATAGATTATACTCTTGGTTAATTCCAAACACTCTCTAAATCTCGTAGCAAAATGTTTCGCTGTATTATAATTCAAAGAATAACTCACTGATTCTTTATAATCCAAATTATTATATTTCTCAGATGCAAATTCTCCCCGATACACTGTTACATATCCATCATGAATATAATCTTTGATCTGTTCTCTTGATTGATCTATGTAACGCTTGTTATTTCCAATCTCTAATGTTCTTTGCAAAGTGTCTAAGAAATTATTTCCAACATCACGTCTATTATATAACTCTATAAGCATTTGCAAATAATATTCTTCTGCTGGATATTCTGCATCTAACAGAAAACAATATACACTATATGGAATAATCGAATGATTATCATATCTATCACACATTTCCGTAAATGCTTTATAATAGTCTTCTTGGCATAAAGAAAAATCATACATCATTTGTATAAAATAAATTCATTTCTTTTTCAAATTGCTTTTGTTCCTCTGTCATACTTTTCCTCTCCTGTAGCACATTGTTTTATTTAAGTATATCACATATCTACCCAGAAGATATAAGCAAAAAAAATAAAGGATGAATTCTCCGTTTCAAGACATTCATCCTTTTACTAATAATGATATTATAATTATTCTTCACTCATCTAAGACTGAAATAATGTTAGCGATTTCGTGAGCTGCTACAAGATTGCTCACATCATATGAACCTCATTTAACGCCTTGGTTGCAAATATCTCCTGCTTACATCCGGAACACACTGTTCTGTTTCAAAACGGGCAAAATGGGAAGTGTACAGTACATATCAATACGTTGACGGATAACTAACTGTTTCTTCACACCGCCTTCCTGTTTGTATGCTAACAATAGTATACAGGTCAATTCAGAGACAGACAAATAAATCAGTATTTTGATAATTGATGAGACCAACACCAACTTCCACTCCTGTGATAAATTTTATATTTTCGCTCATTTGGAATTTTTCAATTACTGAGATACATTCACATCGAAAATAATCGGTATATTATAGTAGCCACCCTCTTCTACATTTTTGGCAATTCCAACATTTGATTCAATAATTGAATAATTACCTATATCATCTGGAATATCTTCTTCATAAATATGTGATTCCATTGTACCTTTTTTACCTGCCGCAATATCTGTAATTGTATAATATGCTCCTACTTGATAATCATTTATAAAAGTATCACTTGACAAATATACAAGCATACTTTCTTCTGTATTATTAGTTATTTCAAATTCAACATAGTATTGACTCTTTCCATAAATATCGCCATGCTTAAAATCTTTGATTGTAATAGTTCCATACTCTCCATCATATACAACAGGATGGGGATTTTCCTTTGTTACATGAACCGGATTCAATTTTAAAACAAAATCTAAGCTACCTTCATTTCCAGCCTCATCCTTAGCAGACAATTTAACCGGAAATTCTCCTGAGTAACAAGTATCTACTTTTCCCGAAATACTATCATATACCTTTTCATCACATTCTGTGTAATACTCTTTTAAATCAACAGTAACATCATCCGATATAGAAATTTTATCTTTAAGATATTCATTCAAATTAAACTGTGTCCCACATTGAACTTCAATTACACTTCCGCTCTCTAATCCTTCTATCTTAGGATTTGTTTTATCGGTCTGTATCGCATACATCTTTTTGGATTTTTCTAATAATTTTTTTGAATCTTTATAATCATCTAAATCTGAAAATTTTTCTATAGCTTCTTTGTATTTCTTTTGACTATAAAGTTCTTTGCCTTTATTGTATGCTCTAATATTGCTTGTTGCAAAATATCCGACCAATGAAGCAACTACCACGCCACTAATAATACCTATGATTACTTTCTTAGGAATTGGTTTCTTTTCCTTGACTATTTTCTCTTCTACAACTTCTTTTGAAATGTGATCACCTACAGTTTCAATAGGTGTTTCTTCTGCAACTTCCTCTTTTTCAAAATCAATATCCTCCAGAGGATATCCACAATGAGGACATTTCCTCGCTTTATCGCTTACTTCCTTTCCACATTCCGGACACTGAATCAATGCCATACACATTCCCTCCTACTCTTCTTTCCCATAACTTTCTCTCCTAAATCTCTATCCCTACACCACAATCAATTCAATTATAAGAAATCCACTTTCCAAAGTCAACTAATCGAGTACTTTTTCCACCTATCAAAGTCATATTATATAGTAAACTACTTCTTATGGAGGTATTGAAATGGTTGACTTTGGTATGACATTGAAAACTTTACGGATACAGCACAACTTTACACAAGTACAACTGGCTCAAAAATTGGGTCTGACAAAATCTGTGATCAGCGCATACGAAACTGGTCTGAGACTCCCTTCTTACGATGTTTTAATCAATATCGCAAAAATCTTTAAAGTCAGTACAGACTATCTGCTTGGAATGGATAACCGACAGGAAATTGACTTGTCTGGATTGACACCAGAAGAAATCACAGCACTCAAAAATCTGATAAAAGCTATGAAACATAGGTAAAAAAATAGGGCAGCAGAATGTATTGATATGACTCAATCACTCCACTGCCCTTTTCTATGCTCTTATTTATCTCTCTATTTGCATTTTATCTCTTCTACGCTAAATAATTCCATCAACCTAAAGGCATCATATAATCCAGCTATATAAGCATTAATTCCATATTCATAATCTGCCCTGTCCTTATAGAATAATAACTTGTCACAGATCAGACGCTGTTCCTCTGACAGATATAATTCCATATATGCTTGTTCCACTTCATTCAGTTCTTCCACATCCTTTTGGTATTCCCTATCCTCTGATAGAAACTTCTGCACGCTAACCTCTTTTAAAATATCGGCAGCAGATTTTACCAGTTCTCTAAATCTATCTTCCATTCTCACATTCACCTTCCATATGTATATTTCACAACGTCTTTTACAAATTCATCAATGGACTTGTTTTTACCCCTAATTCAAGTACATCTTCATCTTGTAGAGACTGCAGGTAAATTTTAGTAATATTGATATTACTATGCCCCAGTAATCGGGACAGGGTATATAGATCACATCCATTCTTCAACTGTGCCTGCGCAAAATAATGCCGACATGTATGTGGACTACTTCGAATATGTTTTCTGACCTTACAAGCTTTTGCACAATCTCCTACAATCTTTTCAACTGCCTCCGGTGTAAGTTTTCTTCCATTTTGTGATAGAAATAAATATTCTGTTTGATAAGCAAATTTGTCTTTTATGTATTCTGCTCTTACACGCTTATATTTAATCAATGTTTTGTTTAATATCGGAGAAACTGGAACAACCCGTTCTTTTTTTCCTTTCCCCATAATCATAATATATTCCTCACGAATACTCGTTAATAACAAATTGCATAATTCAGAATTTCTTATCCCTGTATCAAAAAGAGTGATCATAATCAGTTTATTTCTAATACTCAAATATCTGCTCCCACTGTAATACACTACCATCTTCTTAACTTCGTTATTATTAAAAGTAGTAATAAGTGTCATAGGCTCCTTCTGGAATTTAACTTTATCCATTGGATTATTGAATAGATACTCTTCATCTATACAATACCGATAGAACGCCCTCATACTTTTTATAATTCCATTGATGTAGCTTGGCATTCTTCCTAAAGAAGATAGCTGTTCCAGATAAGCCTTGATTAGCTTGCAATGAACCTTTTCTAACTCACTGACTTGATATTCATTCCGGATAAATGTGATAAATCTTAAATTATTATTTTTATACCCTTTGATCGTCCTTTCACTCATCCGTCTCAATTTACAGTCGAATATAAATTCTTCCAAAACATCCGTCAATTGCATAAAAAAATAACTCCTTTCTGTCATGTCTATAACAATAAACACGACGTACTCAGAGTTATTTATCTGAAGCATAATTGCTGTTTTCGTATATTCGTAACTGAAGTTATACTTTTGTCCCGTATATCATCACTGGTACAGATTTTCTTCTTTCTTTTACCATAGTGATACCTCCAAACCATTGATAAACAACTTCTGATACCATTCTAATGTATGTTTATTATGGTTTCATTATCACTATTTAAAATCTATGTAAGGTGTGCTTACTCATCCCAGTTGTGGTACACGTCCTGAACATCATCATCCTCATCGAGAAGATCCAGTGTTTTCTGGATATTTTTGATATCCTCTTCACTTGTCAGCTCCACATAAGTCTGCGGGATCATCGTCACTTCCGCATCTGCCATGACGATTCCTGCTTCCTCTAATTTCAGGCGCACTTCACTGAAATCTTCCGGAGCAGTCAGAATCTCAAAACTCTCCTCTTCTTCTGAAAAATCTTCCGCCCCAAAGTCCAGAGCCATCATCATCAGTTCATCTGCATCCATATCGCAGTCTTCTTTTGCAACGATGATCTGTCCCTTTTCATCAAACATAAAAGAGACGCATCCCGGTGTTCCTACATTTCCGCTTCCTTTTGTGAATGCATTTCTTACGTTGGATGCAGTACGGTTCTTGTTGTCTGTCAGTGTCTTTACAATGATCGCTGTTCCGTTTGGCCCGTATCCCTCGTATGTGATGTGTTCGTAGTTGTCTCCAGAACCTTCTCCTGCCGCTTTCTTGATGTTTCTGTCGATCGTATCATTCGGCATGTTGTTTGCTTTCGCCTTTGCGATCACATCACGCAGACGGCTGTTGTTTGCCGGATCCGGACCGCCGCCTTCTTTTACTGCAACCGCAAGCTCTCTACCAAGCTTCGTAAAAATCTTTCCCTTTGCTGCATCATTTTTCTCTTTTTTGTGCTTAATATTTGCAAATTTTGAATGTCCTGACATTGCTCAATTCTCCTTTTATCTCATAAACTCGTTGTTCCATTTTATCACTCTTTTTTCGTTCTGTAAAGTTGTAACGCTGACATTTCCCGCCCATTTCCGTTATGTAGGAAGTTCCAGGCTGATGCGGATCGCTTCATTGACTTCTTCCATAAATGTTCCGTCCACATGGCAGATATACTCCTTCAGCCGCTTTTTGTCCAATGTTCTGATCTGCTCCAGAAGTACCACTGAATTTTTCACAAGCCGGTATTTTTTTGCACTGATTTCAATGTGTGTAGGCAGCTTTGCTTTGTTCATTCTGGATGTGATCGCTGCACAGATCACTGTAGGACTGTGCTTATTTCCCACATCATTCTGGATAACCAGCACCGGCCGCACACCACCCTGTTCTGAACCGATCACCGGACTTAAATCCGCATAATAAATATCCCCTCGTCTGACTGTCACGTTCTATTCACACTCCGATTCTTATACTTCAATTTTCTCCCCCTCAGGGAAGTATACTTGAGTATTCCCGCTTTTATCGGATGTATTCAACTGACATTTATTTTTCCAAAAGATTGCTCCCCTTATAAACCCGGGGAATTCTTTTTCCAAGACAGCAGACAAATTCATAATTGAAACGACCGCAGATCTCGCTAAGTTCCTCCACCGTGATCTCATCGTCTCCGTCTCTTCCGATCAGAACGACTTCATCCATAAATACAGTATCCGGAATATCAGTCACATCTACCATAAACTGATCCATACAGACACGTCCCAGTATCCGTGCTCTTTTCCCACGAATCAGGACTTCTCCGCGATTAGATAACCCTCTCGCATAACCGTCCCCGTATCCTACCGGAATGGTAGCCACTTTCATTTTCTTATCTGCCGTAAAAGTCCCTCCGTAACTGATGGAAGCTCCCGGCTCTACTTCTTTCACAAAGCTGACGTGGCTGACCAGGCGAAGTGCCGGCTTTAAGTCCACCGTCTCTTTTTTTACTTCCTCTGACGGATACAGTCCGTACAACGCAATTCCCGCACGGACCAGATTTTGTTTCCACTGTGGAAAATCAATGATTCCCGCGCTGTTATCGCAATGGTATTGCGAAATCGAAATCCCCCGCTTTTCAACCTCATTTCTCATCCATACAAATTTTCTGTACTGCTCTTCTGAAAATGTTTTATCCAGCTCATCTGCTTTTGCAAAATGCGTAAACATTCCTTCCAGGCATACATTCGGAAGTTTTTCAATCTGCCCGATGAGATCTGCGCTCTCCTCTGTTGCCGGAAATCCGAGCCGTTCCATCCCTGTATCGATCTTGATATGAAAATACGCTGTTTTTCCCAACTTTCGGGCAAGATTCGAAATCTCATGTGCCATATCCAGTGTGTATACTGTGGCGCGCACCTCTTCTTTTATCATTTCTTCATACTGGTCCGGGAACACACATCCCAGCACCATCGTCGGTTTTTGAATTCCCGCTCTGTGAAGCTCCACTGCTTCTTCCAGAGTCGCAGTCGCATAGCCCCATACATCCGGATCGTCATCCAGCATACAGGCAATCGGAACCGCACCATGTCCATATCCGTCTGTTTTCACTACGGCAATAAATTTTGCGCCTTCTCCAACCCTCTTTTTCATCTGTTCCATGTTATATGAAATTGCATCCAGATCAATCTCTGCATACACTCTGCTGTGTTTTTCCATCATTATCTCCCCTTTTCTGTCTTTTTGATACAAGCTGCGATCCCCTCTGTCAGATCTTCTGCCAGAACGCTGTAAGCGCCTCTCCTCTCTCTGGCTGCATCTCCTCCACAGGCATGAAGATACACTCCCAGCACAGTCCCTTCATACACTTTCATATGCTGCGCCAGAAGCCCTGTGATCACTCCGGCAAGCACATCGCCGGAACCGGCCTTTGCCATCGCACTGTTTCCAGCAGTATTCAGAAACATCTGCCGGTCTTTTCCTGCCACAAGCGTACGTGCATCCTTCAGTGCACAAACAACACCATAGCTGTCTGTAAATTCTTTTAACGCAGCAAATCTGTTTTTCCCAAGTTCCGGGATGGTACACCCCAAAAGTCCTGCCATTTCTTTCATATGTGGTGTCAGTACAAATGGCTTTTTTTCTTTTGGAAGAAGTTCCATATGATCCGCCAAAAGATTCAAACCGTCTGCATCGATCACACATGGGACCTCTGCATATTTCATCAAATAAGAAAGTATCTGCCCGGCGGTCCTGCTTTTTCCAAGTCCGCATCCGATACAGATTACATCTGCCCACTTCAAAAGACTTTGCAGTTTTTCTTCCTCATATTCTGTATAGGTGGATACGATCGCTTCCGGTAAGAGCTGCTGCAAAATCGTCCGGTTCGATTCTTCTGTATAGATCTGTACCAGACCGCCACCACTTATATAAGCTGCACGTGCACTTAAGTATGCCGCACCAGACATCCCCTTACTGCCCGTGATCATCAGAATCTTTCCATAACTTCCCTTGTGGGAATTCTTTTTCCGATCCGGAAGAAATTTGGAAAGATCCGATTTTTCCAATGTGTAACAGACTTCCGGATTTTCTTCAAAAAGTTTTGTCCCGATCCCGATTTCCACAGGGATTACCTCGCCCGCATAATCGGATCCCGGAAACAAAACAGTTCCCAGTTTCTCACATGCAAAAGAAACTGTCAAGTCCGCATGAAATGCCGTTCCCAGCACCTGTCCGTCAAAAGAGCTGATTCCTGACGGAATATCGATTGCCACTTTCTCTGCATGTATCTGGTTCATTTCTTCGATCACATCTTTATAATGCCCCTCGATCGTCCTGCTTAAACCTACACCAAACACAGCATCTATGACAACAGTATATTCTTTTGGGGGAATGTTTGTGACAACGGAAACACCCAGATTGGATGCGATCTGCCTCTGCTGTCTGCATTCTTCACTCATGGATGTTTCTTTCCCTGCAAAAACCGCACACACATCTTTTTCCTCCAGATAAAGAAGTCTTGCAACGGCGAATCCATCTCCACCATTATTTCCACTTCCGCACACAACAAGACAGTGATCCAGACTGATTCCTTTCTCTTTCATCACTTCCACTGTTTTCAGAGCTGCCCGCTCCATCAATACCAGAGAAGGAATCCCGATCTTTTGAATCGTATATTCATCCGCTCTCTGCATCCACGCTCCGTCTGGTAAATATCTCATACCCGATCTCCCTTCTGCTCCTGAAAAGAAAGGACGTGCAGCCAGATATTTTCCGACCACACGCCTTTGCACATGAACTGAGTTATTCTTACTTGTTTTGTTCTTCCCGGTGACGACTGACATTATATGACAGCTTCATCAGACTGTCTGAAAGATGTACGCTTTCTACGATCACATCTTTTGGCAGATTCAGATCTGTATGTGCAAAATTCCAGATAGCCTGGATTCCATTGTCCACTAATAACTCTGCAACTTCTTTTGCTTTCGATTTTGGAATCGTCAGTGCTGCAATCTCAATCTCATTGTTCTGAAGAAATTCCTGCAGCTCATCCATCATCCGTACCGGAATTCCGCGGATGGCAACTCCTTCAAGCCGGGGATTCACATCAAAAAGTCCTTTTAAAATAAATCCGCCTTTTTCAAAAGAGGCATAATTAGCAAGAGCCTGTCCCAGATTACCTGCACCTATGATAATGAAATTGTGGCTTCTGTCCAGTCCGAGAATCTTGCCGATCTCCGTATATAAATATTTTACATTATACCCGTATCCCTGTTGCCCGAATCCCCCGAAATTATTGAGATCCTGTCGAATCTGGGATGCCGTGACATGCATCTTCTTACTTAGATCGTTGGATGAGATCCTCTCCACCTGATCTTCCATCAAATCTCCAAGGTATCTATAATATCTGGGGAGCCTGCTGATAACTGCACGGGATATTTTTCTTTCTTCCACTGATTGTACCCTCCAATTTTAATCTTTTCTTATTATATAGAATTGTGAAAGATAAGTCAAACTTTTATATTGTATTTTGCCGTGTTTTCGTTATAATGAAATGGTGATGATTCGAAATAATCAGTTATTGTCAAAATACAGGAGGAATTTCATGATACTCGCATGTCATAATTTAAATAAATCATTCGGCGACCATCTCATTGTCCGGGATGGCTCTTTTCATGTAGAAGACCGTGAAAAAGCTGCACTTGTCGGCGTCAACGGTGCAGGAAAATCAACAATCTTCAAAATGATCGTAGGAGAACTGCCTCTGGATGAAGGAGACGTTATTCTGACAAAAGGAAAGACGCTTGGCTATCTTGCCCAGCATCAGAATCTGGATACTACAAACACGATCTATGAAGAACTAAAAACTGCAAAATCTGATATTATCGCTCTGGAGGCCCAGATCCGCGCCATCGAACTGGAGTTAAAATCTCTTTCCGGAGAGGAACTGACAAACCGTTTAAACACTTACAACCGGCTGATGTCAGAATTTGAATCGAAAAACGGTTACGCCTACGAAAGTGAGATCACCGGTGTTTTAAAAGGTCTTGGCTTTACAGAAGAAGAATTCTCAAAACCCACAGACACCCTTTCCGGCGGTCAGAAAACCAGGGTATCTCTCGGAAAACTTTTGCTCACAAAACCAGATATCCTGTTGTTGGACGAACCGACCAACCACCTGGATCTGAACTCCATCAGCTGGCTGGAGACGTATCTTCTGAACTATCCGGGTGCAGTTCTGATTGTTTCCCATGACCGGTTTTTCTTAAACCGCGTTGTGACAAAGGTCATCGAGATTGAAAACGGCTCTGTACGCATGTATACCGGCAATTACAAAGACTATGCACAGAAAAAACAGATGATCCGGGATGCGCAGCTCAAAGAATATTTAAACCAGCAGCGTGAAATCAAGCATCAGGAAGCAGTCATTGAAAAACTGCGCTCTTTCAACCGTGAAAAATCAATCAAACGCGCGGAAAGCAGGGAAAAAATGCTCTCCAAAATCACACCTGTCGAAAGACCCGCAGAAGCGGCAAGAGAGATGCACTTTACACTGGAACCTTCCGAAGTCAGTGGAAATGACGTTTTAAGTATCGAATCCCTCGGGAAACGTTTTGACAGTCAGGTGTTATTCCATGATATCAGCTTTGAAATCAAGCGCGGAGAGCACGTAGCGATCATCGGAGACAATGGAACCGGAAAAACAACACTCTTGAAAATACTCAATCAGGTCGTAGAACCGGATTCCGGAAGTTTTACACTGGGTTCTAAAGTTCAGATCGGATACTACGATCAGGAACATCATGTGCTGCACAATGAAAAAACTATTTTCGACGAGATTTCCGACGATTATCCGACACTCACCAATACGCAGATCCGAAACACTCTTGCAGCATTTCAGTTTACCGGAGACGATGTCTACAAGCTGATCCGGGATTTAAGCGGTGGAGAAAAAGGACGTGTCTCTCTTGCAAAACTGATGCTTTCAGAAGCCAATTTTCTGATTCTTGACGAGCCGACCAACCACCTGGATATTACTTCCAAAGAAATTCTGGAGCAGGCACTCAACGAATATACCGGCACGGTTCTGTACGTATCCCATGACCGGTACTTTATCAACCAGACTGCCACCCGGATTCTGGAACTGGTCAACCAGACTTTTGTCAATTATATCGGAAACTATGATTACTATCTGGAGAAAAAAGAAGAACTGACCGCCGCATACGCCACCCCGGCTGCTGATCAGACAGTTCCTCAAAATACCACCGAATCGACACCTTCAGACTCCAAACTAAGCTGGCAGGAACAAAAGGAACTGCAGGCAAAAGAACGAAAAAGAAAAAATGAACTGAAAAAGACGGAAGACCGAATTGCTGTTCTGGAAGAACGAAATGTGGAAATCGACGAGCTGATGACGCAGGAAGAAGTCTATTCCAATTCTGTCAAATGTCAGGAACTTGCATTGGAAAAAGATGCAAACAATACCGAACTGGAAGAACTGTACGAAAAATGGGAAGAACTCGCAGAATAATCTGCGAGTCCTTTCCATTTCATTTTCTAATATCACTTCTTCCAGATAGGAGTCATTTCTTTTAATATCTCCGGTATTTTTTCATAAAAATTTTCCACATCAAACTTTCCATAGTATATGATATCCATATCCGCAGCTTTTCCGAGATAGATCATCTCATCTTCGTTCTGCTCTTGCAAATGAGGTTGTATATATGTGGACCACAGGTTTCGATTTAAATAAACCATTGCAATTTCCCTTTTTTCTGCTCCCTCTCCCACTGTTACAGGGTTACAAAAAACAGAGCCTGCCGAATCACTTCCTGCATAGGATAAATAGGCATCCTCTCCGACTATTTCCACTTCCATTTTCTGTGGATCAAACGGGATCGGCTCTTTCGGAAGCACCAGAATTGTATAAACTCCTGCCAGAAGGGCGCACACAAGAATCGCCCCAAGTATTGCTGCTGCGATCCTACGGTTGATCAATCTGTGTTTTAATTTCTGAAACAGTTCTTTTTCTGCCTGATTGATTTTTTTCTTATTCGGCAATATTATTTTTGCCCGCATTTTTTCCATTTCTTTTCTGCAGTCTTCACATTCCTTCAAATGTTCTTCTACCAGCTTCTTTGTATCCTCACTCACAATTTCATCTACATACAGCGGCATGATATCCTGTATTACATTACAACTGATTTTACTCATATCCCTGCTCCTCCATATACTCTTCAATTTTCTTTTTCGCTCTATAAAAAGTAACTCTCACCCAGCCGGAACTTTTTTGAAATAATGTTCCGATTTTTTCATAAGAAAGTTCTCCAAACACCCGCAAATTAAACACTTCTTTATATGGTTCTTCCATATTGTGAAGGAACTTGTGAATCAAAAATGCCTTTTCTTCATTCACCAGATTTTCTGCAAAATGAACTCCTACATCTACTATGTTTTCATACTCTGTCCAATCTGCATCATGCTTTTTTCGTCTGCAGTAGCTAAAATATGTATTCTTCGCAATTGTAAAAAGCCAGGCTCTGATATCCTTTCTCCCGTCAAATTGATTCAGAGATTTTAATGCTTTTACAAACGTCTCCTGCGCAATTTCTTCTGCTGTCACTTCATCCGGCGTCAGGCTGCGAACATATAGAAAAACTTCCCGAAAATACAGCTGATATATTTTTTCGAACTCCACATCTCCCCCTCCTTTCACCTTAATAACTGCTCACATTCTAAAACGTTACAAATCTTTTCATTTTATTATATAAAAAAATACATACTTTACAAAATTGTTTTTTTTGCCCTGTTTTATCTCGTGATCATTCTCTCACCCGGGGTATAAAAAACGGGGTGAAAAATCCGATGTAAGATTTTTCACCCCACTTTTCTATTTTCTTTTACAATCTCTTCGCGATTGCTTTGATAAATCCTTCACTGTTTAAGACTGTCGGATTCTCAATTGTTGTGATCAGTGCCAGATCTTTTGTCATCTCTCCTGCCTCAATCGTATCGATCGTAGCTTTTTCCAGTCTGTCAGCAAACTCCATCAATTCTTTGTTTCCATCCAGCTCTCCGCGTTTTCTCAGCGCTCCGGACCATGCAAAGATCGTTGCCACAGAGTTTGTAGAAGTCTCTTCCCCTTTTAAGTGCTTGTAATAATGACGCTGTACCGTACCATGTGCCGCTTCATACTCATAATACCCTTCCGGAGAAACCAATACCGATGTCATCATTGCAAGAGAACCAAATGCTGAAGACACCATGTCGCTCATCACATCACCGTCATAGTTCTTACATGCCCAGATAAATCCGCCCTCTGATTTCATCACACGCGCTACGGCATCATCAATCAATGTATAGAAATATTCGATTCCCGCTGCTTTAAACTTCTCATCATATTCTGCATCGTAGATTTCCTGGAAAATATCTTTAAATGTATGGTCATATTTCTTGGAAATTGTATCCTTTGTTGCAAACCAGAGATCCTGTTTTGTGTCCAGTGCATAATTGAAACAGCTTCTTGCAAAACTTTCAATCGACTCATTGACATTATGCATTCCCTGTACGATTCCTGCGCCTGTAAACTCATGAACCAGCTCTCTTGTCTGCGTTCCGTCTTCTGCTGTGTAGACCAGCTCCACTTTTCCAGCACCCGGAATCTTCATCTCGGATCCTTTATACACATCCCCATATGCATGTCTTGCGATCGTAATTGGCTTCTTCCAGCTTTTTACACAAGGCTCAATTCCTTTTACAACAATCGGAGCACGGAAAACTGTTCCGTCTAAAATAGCGCGGATCGTACCATTTGGACTCTTCCACATCTCTTTGAGATCATACTCTTCCATACGCGCCGCATTTGGAGTGATCGTCGCACATTTGACTGCCACTTTATATTTTTTCGTCGCATTTGCAGAATCTACTGTCACCTGATCGTTCGTCTCATTGCGGTGCTCCAGCCCCAGATCATAATATTCTGTATTCAGGTCAATGTATGGCTCCAGAAGATCTTCTTTGATCATCTTCCAGAGAATTCTTGTCATCTCGTCCCCGTCCATTTCCACGATTGGTGTGGTCATCTTAATTTTTTCCATGTTCCGTATCCTCCTAAATTTCTTCGTATCCCTGTTTTTTCAAATTCTGCATCACATGCAGGATGTGTTCGTTTGCAAGCTGCTCTGCCAGATCTGCATCGTTGTCTCGAATCGCACGAAGGATCTGCTTGTGCTCTCTGATCGACTTTCTGGCTCTCTCCTCTGAAACGACAGAGTTTCTTCTTGCCTGCTGCACATATTTATGAAAATCCATCAGGACATGGCTTAAAATCCGGCTGTCCGATGCTTCATACAAAATCTTATGGAATTTGCCATCCAGATCTGTCACCTGGTCTGCATTATTTCCACTTACTTTTTTCATATGGAATTCTGATAGAAGAATCACTTCTTCCAGCTCATCCAGCTGTTCCTCCGTAATATGCTCTGTTGCCCATCTGGCACACAACCCTTCCAGCATAGAACGCAGGATATAGATATCTCTGATATCCTTGGATGAAATTCCGGTCACATACGCTCCTTTGTTCGGTATGATCGTGACCAGTCCTTCCAGCTCCAGCTGCCTGAGTGCCTCTCTGACCGGTGTCCGGCTTACCCCCAGCTCTTTTCCGAGTGTATTCTCCCGCAGTTCATCATGCTCTTTATATTTTCCGCTCAGTATGTCTTCGCGGAGTCTCTGGAACACACGGCTTCCCAGAGAATTATCCTGATATTCGCCCATTTTCTATCTGTCAGCCTCCCAGCTACAATTTTATATGCAGTTCCTTACATATACTATCTATTTTGGCAATTAATTCGTCATCTGTCAAGACTGTAACGCGACCTTCTTCATACTCCTTATCTACCCACTCTTTCAATCGGCTGACCAGTTCTGAATTTTTATCCACCTGACTGCCCTGCGGAAGTTTATAGTAGGCATTGATCCAGTAGGCGATTCCCGCCGCTCCGGATGTATTGGAAACAGAAACCAGCGCTGGGCGGTTCAGGAATTTGTCTGTATCAAATATATTATAGATCTCTTCATTTTTGAGCATTCCATCCGCATGGATTCCAGCTCTTGTGACATTAAAATTCTTTCCGACAAACGGTGTCCTCGATGGCACTCTGTATCCGATTTCCTTCTCATAATATTCAGCCAGCTCTGTAATAACCGTTGTATCCATTCCATCCAGTGTTCCTCGAAGCTGTGCATACTCAAATACCATTGCCTCTAAAGGTGTATTACCCGTACGCTCTCCGATACCAAACAAGGAACAGTTCACTCCGCAGGCTCCGTAAAGCCACGCTGTCGTCGAATTATTGACTGCTTTATAGAAATCGTTGTGTCCGTGGAATTCGATCAGTTCACTTGGCACGCCCGCATGTGTCATCAGACCATAGATGATTCCCGGAATAGAACGCGGAATCACTGCACCCGGGAAATTCACCCCATATCCCATCGTATCACAGACACGGATCTTGACCGGGATCTGATACTCTTCCATCAGCTTCATCAGTTCCAGACAAAACGGAATCACAAAACCGTAAATATCAGAACGTGTGATATCTTCCAGATGACATCTCGGCCGAACTCCGGTTTCCATGCACTCACGCACAACAGATAAATAATGTTCCATCGCTTCCCGCCTCGTCATCTTCAGCTTGTAAAAAATATGATAATCGGAACAGCTGACCAAAATCCCTGTCTCCTTGAGACCGATATCTTTTACCAGCTGAAAATCCTTTTTACTGGCACGGATCCAGCTTGTCACTTCCGGAAACTGATATCCTCTCTCCAGACATTTGTAGACCGCATCCCGATCTTTCTTGCTGTACAGGAAAAACTCACTCTGACGAATCTTTCCGTTAGGACCTCCCAGACGATGGAAATAATCATAAATCGTCACAATCTGCTCTGTTGTATAAGGAGCTCTGGACTGCTGTCCGTCTCTAAATGTCGTATCTGTGATCCAGATTTCATCCGGCATATTATGCGGCACAATACGGTCATTGAATGCAATCTTTGGGATTTCATCATAATGGAACAGATTCCGGAACACATTCGGCGTATCTACATCCACCAGTGGATACATGTGTTCTTCCAGTTCCAGAAGATTTGTGTGCTGATTCAAACGTACTTTTCTATTTTCCATGATTTTCTCCTCCGTCCACTCTTTAACACTCTACTTAGCAAAAGTTCTTGTATAATTGTATACACTCATACATGTATTGTCAATAGTAATTTTTCTTACTATAACTGCAAAAGGCAGATGCCCTGATCCTTTCAATCAGATAACATCTGCCTTTTTCTCACACGATCACTCTTACTTTCAGAACACCTTCTACTGCTTCCAGTGCTTTCGCAATCTGTCCGGAAACCTCGGATTCTACGTCGATCATCGTATAAGCATATTCCTTCTTACTCTTATTTGCCATCAGGGAAATATTCATTCCCTCGCCTGCCAGAAGTGCTGTAAACTGTCCCAGCATATTCGGGATGTTGCGGTGCAGGATTGTAATTCTTGCTCCGCTTCCTTTCACTCCCATATCGCAGTCCGGATAATTTACAGAATGTGTAATATTTCCGTTCTGCAGATAATCCATCACTTCTGCAACTGCCATTTTGGCGCAATTATCCTCAGACTCTTCTGTGGAAGCTCCCAAATGCGGAATCACGATCGCGCCTCTGACACCTACGATCTCTTTTGTCGGGAAGTCCGTCACATAACTGCGCACTTTCTCAGATACTAAAGCATCCACGATATCTTCCTGATTGACCAGTACATCTCTCGCAAAATTCAGGATCACTACCCCGTCTTTCATCAGACTGATGGCGTCTTTGTTGATCATTCCTTTTGTATCGTCCAGTGCCGGAACATGAACGGTCAGATAATCGCACTCTTTGTACAATTCATCCACGGATTTTGCATGATGAATATTTCTGGAAAGCTTCCATGCCGCATCTACGGATACGTACGGGTCATATCCATATACTTCCATTCCCAGATGTGTCGCTGCATTCGCCACCAGAACTCCGATCGCTCCCAGACCGATCACTCCTAATTTTTTTCCTTCCAGCTCCGTTCCTGCAAAAGCTTTCTTCTTCTTTTCTGTGATTTTTGCGATGTCTCCGTCTTCTTCGTACTCCTGCACCCAGTTGATACCTCCGATAATGTCACGGGCTGCCAGAAGCATTCCTGCAATTACGAGTTCTTTCACACCATTTGCATTGGCTCCGGGTGTATTGAATACTACGATTCCTTTCTCCGCACAACGATCCAGAGGAATATTGTTCACACCTGCACCTGCTCTTGCCACAACTTTCAGGTTCTCCGGCAGTTCCATCTCATGCATAGATGCACTTCTGACCAAAATTGCGTCTGCCGCCTCTGCAGCCTCTGTTTTTTGATAGTTCTCTGTAAATTTATCGAGTCCAATCTGAGAGATTGGATTCAGGCAATGATACTGATACATACTACGCATTTTCCTCCTCAAACTTCTTCATAAACGCAACGAGAGCTTCTACTCCTTCATACGGCATTGCGTTGTAAATACTTGCACGCATTCCGCCTACAGTACGGTGTCCCTTCAGATTTTCCAGTCCGGCTTCTTTTGCTTCTTTCACAAATTTGGCATCCAGATCTTTGTCTCCTGTCACAAATGGAACATTCATCAGAGAACGGTCTTTTTTCTCCACGGTTCCTTTGAACAACTTACTTTCGTCCAGAAAATCGTACAACAGTTTAGCTTTCTTTTCATTTTTCTCTTTCATCGCAGAAAGACCGCCCATCTTCTTCAGCCACTTAAACACTTTTCCGCAAATATAGATTCCGTATGCAGGCGGAGTGTTGTAGAGAGAATCCGCATCTGCATGCGTTTTGTATTTCAGCATCGTCGGTGTGCCTGGAAGCACATCTTCTGTGATCAGGTCTTCCCGGATAATCACGATCACAACACCTGCCGGTCCGATATTTTTCTGTACGCCTCCATAGATCACTCCATATTTTGTGACATCTACAGGCTCAGAGAGGAAACAGGAAGAAACGTCTGCAACCAGCGTCTTTCCTTTTGTATTCGGCAGTTCTTTAAATTTTGTTCCGTAAATCGTATTATTCTCACAGATGTATACATAATCTGCATCTTCTGAAACCGGAAGATCCGAACAGTCCGGAATATAAGAAAAAGTCTTGTCTGCAGAAGATGCGATCCGGTTTACGGTTCCATACTTTTCTGCCTCATCCGCTGCTTTTTTTGCCCACTGACCGGTCACAATGTAATCTGCCACCCGGTTCTTCATCAGATTCATCGGAATCATCGCAAACTGCTGAGATGCTCCGCCCTGCAAAAATAAAACCTTGTAATTGTCCGGAATATCCATCAGCTCTCTGAGATCTGCCTCTGCTTCCTGAATAATCGTCTCGAAGGCTTTCGAGCGATGACTCATTTCCATAACCGACATTCCGGTTCCTCTGTAATCTAACATTTCATCTGCTGCTTCTTTTAGCACTTCTTCCGGCAGCACTGCCGGTCCGGCTGAAAAATTGTACACTCTACTCATCTTCTTTTCCTCCTGAATTTCATTTTTATATTGAAACAAAGAAAATTTATTCTTCGTTCAAATCCATCTCATCAAACACTTCGCTGATCGCAGCTCCCGGCGCAACCATCGGCCACACCTTGTCATCCTGGTCGATCTGGCAGTCCAGCACAACAGGACGCTGCATCTTTACTGCTTTTGCAAAAGCGTCTGCAAACTCTTCTTTTGTTGTCACACGGATTCCTTCTGCTCCAAGCGCCTGTGCCAGCTTTACAAAATCCACCGCATCATCCAGGATTGTCTGGGAATAATGCTGATTGTAAAAGAGATTCTGCCACTGGCGTACCATACCAAGCACATGATTGTTCACCACGACCTGTACGATCGGAATCTGATATCTCGCAGCTGTTGCGATCTCATTCATGTTCATACGGAAACATCCGTCTCCGGCGATATTGACTACGGTCTTTTCCGGACAGCCCATTTTGGCTCCGATGGATGCGCCAAGTCCATATCCCATTGTTCCAAGTCCTCCGGATGACAAGAGCGTCCTTGGCTCTTTATATTTATAATACTGTGCAGCCCACATCTGATGCTGTCCTACTTCTGTCGTAATGATTGCATCTCCTTTTGTCTGCCTGTAAATCTCTTCTACGATATACGGACCGGTCAGCTTTCCATCCTCATACTGAAGCGGATATTCTTTCTGATACGCTGCAATCTGTTCCATCCACTCCGGATGTGACTGTTCCTCAAGTCTTGCATTCAACCGCATTAAAACTTCTTTCAAATCTCCGACGATTCCATGATCGATCAACACGTTTTTGTTCATCTCTGCCGGATCGATATCAATCTGCAAAATCTGTGCATTCTTCGCAAACTTTTCTGTATCGCTCGTTACACGGTCATCAAATCTGGCTCCTACCGCGATCAACAGATCGCACTCACTGACTCCATAGTTGGATGTCTTGGTTCCATGCATTCCGACCATCCCTGTGTAACGCGGATCTGTTCCCGGAAATGCTCCCTTTCCCATCAGAGTATCTGTCACCGGAGCATCCACCTTTTCTGCGAATTCACGCAATTCTCTGCTCGCCCCCGAAAGGACAACGCCGCCCCCTGCATAAATAAACGGCTTTTGGGATGCTTCGATCATCTCCACAGCACGTGAAAGTGCCTCCTCTGTGATGGTTTCCGTCTTTCTCGGCGGGAACTCTGCTTCCCGGGGAAGATATTCTGTCACGTTTGCTGTAATATCTTTCGGGATATCGATCAGAACCGGCCCGGGTCTGCCGCTGCGCGCGATCCGGAATGCCTTGCGGATTGTCTCTGCCAGTTTTTCCACATCCTTGACAATAAAGTTATGTTTGGTGATCGGCATGGTGATCCCTGCAATATCGATTTCCTGAAAGCTGTCTTTTCCAAGCAGGGAAACCCCTACATTACAGGTAATCGCTACGACCGGAATGGAATCCATATAGGCCGTTGCGATTCCTGTCACCAGATTCGTTGCCCCCGGGCCGCTGGTAGCCAGACACACTCCCACTCTGCCGGTTGCTCTTGCATACCCGTCTGCCGCATGCGCCGCACCCTGTTCATGGGAAGTCAGGATATGCCTGATTTCATTACTATGCTCATAGAGAGCGTCGTATACATTTAAAATTGCTCCCCCCGGATATCCGAATACAGTATCTACACCCTGTTCTTTCAGACATTCGATCACAATCTCTGCTCCATTTAACTGCATGATGCTCTCCTCCTAATTATTTTTCGGGATCTCCAGAATTGCGCCTCTGTTTCCGGAGGTAACCATAGACGCATACCTTGCCAGATATCCTGTCTTGACCTTTGGCTCCCTTGGCTGCCATGCAGCACGACGTCTTTCCAGTTCTTCCTCTGATACATCCAGCTCCAGTTTTAATTCCGGAATATTGATCTTGATGATATCCCCTTCTTCGACAAGCGCGATCGGTCCTCCAACTGCCGCTTCCGGTGACACATGTCCGATAGATGCACCTCTGGATGCTCCGCTGAAGCGACCGTCCGTGATCAGCGCAACCGAAGATCCAAGCCCATATCCTGCGATCGCAGAAGTCGGATTCAGCATCTCACGCATTCCCGGACCTCCTTTTGGTCCCTCGTACCGGATCACGATCACATCTCCCGGGTTGATCTTTCCGGATTTGATTGCTTCTGTAGCTTCTTCGTCACTCTCAAAAATCCTTGCAGGTCCTTCATGCACCAGCATCTCTGCACAGACTGCAGAACGTTTTACCACACTTCCGTCCGGCGCCAGATTTCCTTTGAGTACTGCCAGACCGCCTGTCTCACTGTACGGATTGTCAATCGGGCGGATTACCTCCGGATTTTTATTGACACATCCTTCGATGTTCTCTCCCAGTGTCTTTCCGGTCACAGTCATACATTCTGTATGAAGAAGTCCTTTTTTGTTCAGCTCATTCATCACCGCATAAACTCCGCCGGCCTCGTTGAGATCTTCCATGTATGTATGTCCTGCCGGAGCAAGATGGCACAGATTCGGAGTTTTCTCGCTGATCGGATTGGCAAAATCAATCTCAAAATCCATTCCGATCTCATGTGCAATCGCAGGAATGTGCAGCATACTGTTTGTGGAACATCCCAGTGCCATGTCCACTGTCAATGCATTTAAAATCGCTTCTTTTGTCATAATGTCTCTTGGGCGGATATTCTTTCTTACCAGCTCCATCACCTGCATTCCCGCATGTTTTGCAAGCTGCAGTCTTGCAGAATACACTGCCGGAATGGTTCCGTTTCCTTTCAGTCCCATACCAAGAGCCTCTGTCAGGCAGTTCATACTGTTTGCCGTATACATACCGGAACAGGAACCACAGGTCGGACATGCCTTTTCTTCAAACTCGCACACATCTTCTTCTGAAAATTTTCCTGCCGCATAAGAACCGACTGCCTCAAACATGCTGGAAAGACTGGTCTTGCTTCCCTTCACATGACCCGCCAGCATCGGTCCCCCGCTGACAAAAATCGTCGGAATATTCACACGGGCTGCTGCCATCAGAAGTCCCGGAACGTTCTTATCACAGTTCGGTATCATAACAAGTCCGTCAAACTGATGTGCCATAGCCAGTGCTTCTGTAGAATCCGCGATCAGATCTCTTGTCACAAGCGAATATTTCATCCCAATATGTCCCATGGCAATTCCGTCACAGACTGCAATCGCAGGAACCATGATCGGTGTTCCTCCTGCCATAGCAACTCCCATTTTAACAGCCTGTGTAATCTTATCCAGGTTCATATGCCCCGGCACGATCTCATTATAAGAACTCACAATTCCGATCAACGGCCGGTCCAGTTCTTCTTGTGTCATTCCCAGCGCATTGAACAGGGAACGGTGCGGCGCCTGCTGCATCCCCTTTGTTACAGTATCACTTCTCATCTTCTATCATCCTCTTTCCTTTTTTTGAATTTCTGTTTTTTCTATTGGATATATGCACAGATCCTGTCACCCATCTCGCGGGTATTGATCTGTATGCTTCCCTCTGACATAATATCGATCGTGCGGTAACCGTCTCTTAATACACGCTGTACCGCTTCCTCAATGGCATCTGCTTCCCTGTCAAGATCAAATGTAAACCGAAGCATCATAGCTGCTGACAGAATCGTCGCGATCGGATTGGCAATGCCTTTTCCCGCAATATCCGGAGCAGAGCCGCCGCTTGGCTCGTAAAGTCCGAATTTTGTCTCATTGAGACTTGCAGAAGAAAGCATTCCAATCGATCCAGTCACCATACTCGCCTCATCTGAAAGGATATCCCCAAACATATTCTCAGTCAGGATCACATCAAACTGTGCCGGATCCTTCACGAGCTGCATGGCACAATTATCCACCAGCATATGCTCCAGAGTCACTTCCGGATATTCCTTAGCCACCTCTTCCACAACGCTTCTCCAAAGTCTGGAGGAATCCAGCACATTTGCCTTATCCACACTGATCACTTTTTTTCTACGCTTCGCAGCGATGTCAAATCCCCGCTTCGCAATTCTTCGAATTTCTTCTTCATTATATGTAAGTGTATCGCAGGCAGTCATCACCCCGTCTATTTCTCTGGTGCTGCGCTCCCCAAAATACAGGCCGCCCGTGAGCTCCCGCATGATCATCAGATCAAATCCGTCTTTGATGATCTCCTCTTTCAGCGGACACGCTTCTTTAAGTTCTTCATACAATACTGCCGGTCTTAAATTTGCAAATAAATTCAGTTCTTTTCTGATTTTTAACAGTCCGGCTTCGGGACGTTTTGAAGGCTCCAGTTGATACCATGGAGAAGTCCTCGTATCTCCGCCGATCGAGCCCATCAAAACTGCATCACACAGCTTCGCTTTGCTGATCGTCTCATCTGTCAGTGGAACACCATGTACGTCAATGGATGCTCCGCCCATCAAAAGCTGTGTATACACACATTCATGTCCATAAACTTCTGCGATTCGATCCAGTACTTTCATCGCTTCTGTCACAATTTCCGGTCCGATTCCGTCTCCTTTGATCACTCCGATATTCAACTTCATAATACTCATCCTTCCAATTTTCAAAGTGTTATTCTAAATAATACCTCATTTCTTTTCTCATTTCAACCCTTTACCACACAAAAGTGCCAAAAAACAGAGCGAACTCTGTGAATTCCATAAACTTCTGTTTAAAAAAAGCTGTTCTACAGCCTCCGGCCATAAAACAGCTTCTCTTTTTTCTTATTCTGCGTTTGGTTTTTCAATCTGCGCGATTGCAGCTTTCTGCATCGGAATACGGCAGTTCTTATTGTTTCCAAACTCTACGATCACATCGTCATCTGTGATATCAATGATCACACCGTAAAATCCGCTTGTTGTCAATGCAGTATCTCCAACTTCCATAGAAGCCAGCATCGCCTGGATTCTCTTCTGCTCCTTTTTCTGAGGACGCATCATGAACCACCAGAGACCTCCGAATAATACTACATAAATTACAATAACACCTAACATCTTACCAGCACACCTCCACTTACCGTGATATACTCTTCATTTTGTCTCACACGCTTTCCTGCGTCCGACAATATTACCATTGTACACAAAAAATCATGATACTTCAAGTAAATTTTCTATAAACATTTGGAAAAGTGTCTATTTTCCGGACGTCATTCCTTCGATTTTTTTCTTTTTGTATACCTGATACTCTCCCGCTTCGATTGCTGCACGGATTTCTTCCATCATCGTGTTGTAGAAATACAGGTTGTGCAGTACACATAAGCGCATCCCCAGCATCTCTTTTGCTTTCAGAAGATGACGGATGTATCCCCTGCTGTAGCTTCTGCATGCCGGACACTGACATCCTTCCTCAATCGGTCTGTCATCCAGTTCATATTTTGCATTGAACAGGTTCAGCTTTCCATGGTTGGTATATACATGTCCATGGCGTCCGTTTCTGCTCGGGTAAACACAGTCAAAGAAATCAACTCCCCTGTCTACTGCCTCTAAAATATTGATCGGTGTTCCAACTCCCATCAGATAGGTCGGTTTCTGCTCCGGCAGATATGGAACAACCGCGTCCAGGATCCGGTACATCTCCTCATGACTCTCTCCGACTGCAAGCCCTCCGACTGCATAACCGTCCAGATCCAGATCCACGATCTGTTTTGCATGTTCGATCCGGATGTCTTCGTAAATTCCGCCCTGATTGATTCCAAACAGCATCTGGTGTGGGTTGATCGTATCCTGCAGAGTATTGAGCCGGTCCATTTCTGCTTTACACCGTTTCAGCCAGCGTGTCGTTCTTGCCACAGAATCCCGCATATACACTCTGTCTGCCACACTGGATGGACATTCATCAAATGCCATGGCAATGGTGGATGCCAGATTGGACTGGATCTGCATACTCTCTTCCGGTCCCATAAAAATCTTTCGCCCGTCAATATGTGAATTAAAATGCACACCTTCTTCTTTGATCTTGCGAAGGCCTGCCAGAGAAAACACCTGAAATCCGCCCGAATCTGTCAGAATCGGCTTGTCCCAGTTCATAAATTTGTGAAGTCCTCCCATTTTTTTCACCACTTCATCTCCCGGACGGACATGCAGGTGATACGTGTTTGAAAGCTCCACCTGGGTCTTGATTCCCCGGAGATCATCTGTCGATACCGCTCCTTTGATTGCTGCAGCAGTACCTACATTCATAAATACCGGCGTTTCAATCGTTCCGTGAACGGTATGAAAACGCCCCCGTTTTGCCCGTCCGTCTTTTTTGATCAACTCATACATAATTTCTTCTCCTTTATCTTCGTGAAAAAGGGGACCGCGCTCTCTCACGCTGCCCCTTTTTGTCTTTTTTCTATATCTGTTATGATTAGTAATGAATCACAACCGGTGTTCCCACACTGATCATTCCAAACAGAGCTGCTGCCTGATCCAGCGGCATATTGATACAGCCGTGAGACCCTGCTCCGTCCTTATAGCGCGTTCCGCCAAATGCAGCCTGCCAGGTTGCATCATGAAAACCAATTCCTGTCCAGGTCACGCGCATCCAATAGTTGACCGGTGTCTCATAAATCGGCTTTCCTGTACTTGGATCGGTCTCTCCGATCAGCACCTCATCTCTGGTCATCTCCAGAATGTCATACACCCCTTCCGGTGTGATCCTCTCCGGAACCGGAACACCTGTCACCACATCTGTTTCCATTGCCACGCTTCCGTCTTTGATATACCACATGTGCTGGGTACTTAGATCAACCTCGATAAATGTAGTGCCCCAGTCCTGTTCTCCATGAGATTTTGCTGCACCTCCGGTATAGTATGCCGGCTCTCTTGTGACTACTTCACCGTTTTTGATGCTGTTCTGCAGATTGACAAGCTCTGTATCTTCATCAATCGACCATCCATATGTACCGCCTGTTACAGTCGTTGCCTTGCCGGTCGGTGTTGTCAGATTTCTCGTAGTCCCTACCGTATCGTATTTGTCACCAAACTCTGTAAACCATGCTTTCATGGCATCATTATCAAAAACCACATTCATATTGTCATCTACGCCGATCCATGTGGAAATCAGAGTCTTATCCACAACAACAGATTCTGACATGGTATAGGTAATGCTTGCCTTCAGATATTTGTTCATCGTATCACAGGCAGCCTGCACTTCCTTGGAATCTTTTGTGTATTTCGGACGTGCATAGCATCCTTCCTTCTCCATATCCAGTTCTGATCGAAATTCGGAAATATACTGGTTCACTTTTTCCTTCAGTACATCCATATCTACTGCCGTTCCATATACTTCCTCTTTGATCACATAAGTATCGCCCTGAAGCTCCGGTTTTGCGTTTTCTGCCGGAATCTGCTCTGCTGTCACTGCCTGCAGGTTCTGAACCTTTTCATTTAAAGCAGTTTCATCGAATGAAACAGCAATGGAAATCTTTTCTGATTTCTTTGAAAACAGCGCCAGCGGCCATGCAAAACCATTCTGCTTTTTCAACGCTTTCTCAATCTCATCGCTCTCTTTATATTGAAGAGAAATATCACTTCCTTTGATCACATCTGACTTACTGTCCTGCTCCTTAATGGTCAGTTTGTAGTCTTTTACCTGCTCTTTGATATATGCCTCCACAGATGATGCCGATCTTCCCGAAAAATCTTTTCCGTTGATCGTTGTATTTATATAGAAATGACTCATAAAAAATACAGAAATTCCAAGATATAAAAGCACCAGCACTCCGATGACTCCGCCTGCGATGATCCCCGCTTTTCTGGCCGGAAATCCACCTGAAGTCCTGCGAGACCTTTTCCTGTGTTTTGGGGAATTTGCTTTCGTCTCTTCAGAAACATCTTCAAAGTCTTCTTCTGTAAAAATCATGTCTTCTGTCTGCGGTCTTTTCGTTTTTTTTCTGATTTTTTCTTTCATCTGCTATTGCCGTTCTCCTTTCAGCCAGTATCTAGTCCTCATTATATTACGCTTTTCCTGAATTGTACAGAAAAAACATAGGAATTTCAAATAAATTTATTACGCTTCTATCTGATCGGTTCTGCCATTCATAATCTGACCGGGCAGTTGCATAAAATTAAGGATTGCACGATAATATGTCTTCTTATATAATAGTTTTATATGCAAAAGAAAGGAGATTTTGACATATGAGTGGTTCATCATTTGGAACTTTATTTCGCATTACTACATGGGGAGAGTCTCACGGCGCAGCAATCGGTGTTGTGATCGACGGCTGTCCCGCAGGACTTTCCCTAAGCGAATCTGATATACAGGCTTTTCTGGACCGCAGACGTCCGGGACAGAGCCGCTATACGACCAAGCGCAGTGAGACCGATCAGGTAGAGATTCTCTCCGGTATCTTTGAAGGAAAGACAACCGGAACCCCAATTTCTCTTTTGGTGCGCAATCAGGATCAGCGCTCCCGGGATTATGGGGAGATTGCTTCCTGTTACAGACCGGGACATGCTGACTATACATTCCAGAACAAATACGGTTTTCGGGATTACCGCGGCGGTGGCCGCACCTCCGGCCGGGAGACGATCGGCAGAGTAGCTGCCGGAGCAGTCGCTTCTGCCCTCTTAAAGACACTGGGGATCAAACTGACTGCATTTTCAAAATCCATAGGTCCCGTAACTGTACCGGAATCCGAATATCGTTTGGATGAGGTCACAGAAAATCCGCTTTACATGCCAAACAATGGGTTGGCCAAAAAAGCAGCCGACTATCTCAATGAGATGATGGAACAGAAAGATTCCTGCGGCGGAATCATTGAATGTCGTGTAACGGGACTTCCCGTCGGGCTTGGCGAACCGGTATTTGATAAACTGGATGCTCAGCTTTCGAAGGGAATCATGTCCATTGGTGCGGTAAAAGCAGTGGAGATTGGAGATGGATTTCTTGCTGCTGCCTCAAACGGGAGCACGAACAATGATGCATTTGCCGTTCAGGACGGACAGATGATAAAAAGAACCAACCATTCCGGCGGGGTTCTGGGCGGTATCAGCGACGGCTCCGAGCTGATCGTACGCGCTGCCATCAAGCCGACGCCTTCCATTGCCCGCCCTCAGTCCACGGTAAATATAGATAAGGAAGAGATTGAGATTTCTATCAAGGGAAGACATGATCCGATCATCGTTCCCCGCGCCGTGGTGGTAGTTGAATCCATGACTGCACTTACACTCGCAGATCTTCTTCTGTGCAATATGTGCAGCCGTCTGGATTCCATCAAAAACTTTTACCAGGAGGAGAAAGATGTCTAATAAGCTGATCGATATTGTGAATGTCACAAAATCTTTTGATGAGAGCGTCATTTTGGATCACTTAAATCTTTATATCCGTGAAAATGAATTTCTGACACTGCTCGGTCCAAGCGGCTGCGGCAAGACCACACTGCTTCGGATTCTGGGTGGTTTCGAGACTCCGGATTCCGGAGATATCATTTTTGACGGGAAGAACATCAACAAGCTGCCGCCCAACAGACGGCAGCTCAATACTGTGTTCCAGAAATATGCGCTCTTTACCCATATGACCATTGCAGAAAATATTGCATTTGGTCTTAAGATCAAGAAAAAGTCCAAACATTATATTGATGACAAGATCAAATATGCACTGAAACTTGTGAATCTGGAGGATTTTAAAGACCGGTATCCGGATTCTTTAAGCGGCGGTCAGCAGCAGAGGATCGCAATTGCCCGCGCAATTGTAAACGAACCGAAAGTGCTGCTTCTCGACGAACCGCTTGGAGCACTGGACTTAAAACTCAGACAGGACATGCAGTATGAGCTGATCCGTCTGAAAAACGAACTGGGTATTACTTTTGTCTACGTTACCCATGATCAGGAGGAAGCTCTGACCATGTCCGATACGATCGTTGTCATGAATCAGGGATATATCCAGCAGATCGGAACACCGGAGGATATTTATAACGAACCACAGAACGCCTTTGTAGCAGACTTTATCGGAGACAGCAACATTCTTCCTGCCACCATGGTGGAAGATAAGGTTGTCAAAATGCTGGGAGCCACCTGGCAGTGTGTGGACGTTGGATTCGGACGCAACAAACCGGTAGATGCGGTGATCCGCCCGGAAGACATCGATCTGGTCAAGCCTGAAGAAGGAATTATCGAAGGTGTGGTCACCCATCTGATCTTCAAAGGTGTTCATTATGAAATGGAGGTACTTGCCAACAATTACGAGCTTCTCGTACACAGTACCGATATGTTCCCGGTTGGCACAGAGGTCGGTATCCGTGTGGATCCATTTGATATCCAGATTATGAAAAAACCAGAATCTGAAGATGCGGAGGCGGCAGGAATTGAAGAGTAGAAAATTATTGAGCGGTCCATACCTGTTCTGGGCAGCCTCCTTTATCATCATTCCGCTTTTGATGATTCTGTATTACGGACTGACTGACAAAAACGGAAATTTCACACTGATGAATCTGGCACAGATCACCACCCAGGAAAATTTAAAAGCACTGGGACTGGCACTGCTGCTCTCTTTCGTGAGTACGCTCATCTGCCTGATCCTTGCTTACCCGCTTGCCATGATCCTGTCCGAAAAAAATGTCAATCAGACCAGTTTCATTGTACTGATCTTCATTCTTCCCATGTGGATGAATTTTCTGCTGCGGACACTCGCATGGCAGAATCTGCTGGAAAAAAACGGTGTCATCAATATGGTTCTGCGCTTTTTCCATCTTCCGGAGCTTGCGCTGATCAACACACCGTTTGCGATCATTCTCGGCATGGTATACAATTTCCTGCCGTTTATGGTGCTGCCGATCTACAATGTACTTTCCAAGATCGACCGGGACGTCATATCTGCAGCCCGGGATCTGGGAGCAAACAACCTGCAGACTTTTTTGAGGATCATCCTGCCTTTGAGCGTACCGGGCATTATCAGCGGAATCACCATGGTCTTTGTACCATCACTGACCACATTTGTCATTTCCGACCTGCTTGGCGGCAGTAAAATCCTGCTTATCGGAAATGTGATCGAGCAGGAATTTAAACAGGGCAGCAACTGGAATACCGGCTCCGGTCTTTCTCTTGTGCTGATGATCTTTATTATTGCCAGCATGGCAATGATTGCAAAATACGATAAAGAAGGGGAGGGAACCGCATTTTGATGAAGAATACAGCCAAACGGATTTACTTGATCCTGATCCTCATTTTATTATATGCACCGATCATAACACTGGTCGTTCTATCCTTCAATAATTCCAAAACCCGGGCAAAATGGGGTGGGTTTACCGGGAAATGGTACATTTCACTGTTCCAGAATCCGGATATTATGAATGCACTTTATACGACTCTGATCATCGCATTGCTTTCTGCACTGATTGCAACCTTGATCGGAACCGTAGCCTCTCTCGGGATTCAGGCAATGAAACCGAAGATGCGCACCTTTATGATGGGCGTAACCAACATCCCGATGCTCAACGCAGATATCGTAACCGGAATTTCCCTGATGCTGCTCTTTGTTGCATTTCGTTTTACCCTTGGATTTTCCACGGTACTGCTGGCACACATCACATTCAATATTCCTTATGTAATATTGAGTGTCATGCCAAAATTAAAGCAGACAAAAAAGAGTACTTATGAAGCCGCACTGGATCTGGGAGCTTCTCCGATCTACGCATTTTTCAAAGTCGTACTGCCGGATATCATGCCGGGGATCATTTCCGGTTTTCTTCTGGCATTTACAATGTCACTGGATGATTTTGTAATCACACATTTTACGAAAGGACCGGGGGTGGATACCCTTTCCACCAAGATCTACAGTGAAGTGCGTAAAGGAATCAAACCGGAAATGTATGCACTTTCCACAATCATGTTTATGACAGTACTTGTTCTGCTGTTTTTGATCAACTTTACACCGGAGCAGAAGAAGTCTTCCCCATCAGCCGCTTCTAAGCGCAGAAGGCATCAGAGCATCAGCCATATCATCTTCAAGCGCGTAGTACCGGCTGCCATGATCCTTGTCATTGCCGCCGGCGGATTTTATTACGGATCCAAAAACGGAGTGACCGGCGGAGACAATCAGCTGATCGTATACAACTGGGGCGAATATTTAGATCCGAACGTAATCCCGATGTTTGAAAAGGAAACCGGTATCCAGGTCGTTTATGAAGAATACGAGACAAATGAAATCATGTATCCCAAAGTGCAGTCCGGCGCCATCGCTTATGACGTGGTCTGTCCTTCCGACTATATGATCCAGCGTATGATTGAAAATGATCTGCTTGCCAAGATCAATTTTGACCATATTCCGAATATCAAATACATCGGCGACACTTATCTGGAACAGTCCCGCCAGTTTGACCCGGACAACCTTTACTCTGTCCCTTACTGCTGGGGAACTGTCGGTATCTTATACAACAAGACAATGGTAGATGAACCGATCGACAGCTGGTCCGTACTCTGGGATGAAAAATATAAAGACAACATTCTGATGCAGGACAGTGTTCGTGATGCATTTGCAGTGGCATTAAAATACATCGGCGCCTCGCTCAACTCCACAGATTTAAATGAACTGGAGGAAGCAAAGCAGCTTCTCATTGATCAGAAACCTCTTGTGCAGGCATATGTTATTGATCAGGTGCGTGACAAAATGATCGGAAACGAAGCCGCCATCGGTGTCATTTATTCGGGAGAAGCCATCTATACACAGGCAGAGAATCCAAATCTGAAGTACGTAATTCCAAAAGAAGGATCGAATCTCTGGATTGATTCCTGGGTAATTCCGAAAAATGCACAGCACAAAGAAAATGCAGAAAAATTTATCAACTTCCTCTGCCGGCCTGATATTGCCAAAATGAACTTCGACTACATTACCTACTCCACTCCGAATACCGGAGCACGAGAACTCATCGAAGATCCGGCCATCCGCAACAGCAAGATTGCGTTTCCGGAACCGGAAGATCTTGTCAACTGCGAAACATTCCGTTTCCTCGGGGACAAATACGATGCAATCTACAACCAATTGTGGCGGGAAGTAAAATCCAAATAGTATCCCCCTCCGGGCATCCCGTAATGCATGCCTGCGGCGGGCGGACTTACGTCCGATAAATAAAAATGAGCGTGTTCCAAACCATGTGGCAAACACGCTCATTTTGTCTTATCTTTTATTTTCTTGTATCCATAAATCCTTCACCGAACACCTCGCTCGTCTCTGTCAGCATCACAAATGCATCCGGATCCACCTCATGTGCAGCACTTCTGACGGAGTACGCCTGAGAGCTGGAGCAGGCACAGAGCAGCACATCCTTTTCCTCTTTTGTATAGGTTCCGATCGCCCGGATTGCTGTGGAACCTCTTCCGCTGATCTGATCAATCTTTTTGGAAACCTCATCCGCCTTTATCGTAATAATCAGGATCAGTTTACCGGCTCCCATGCCATACATGATCTTATCGATCACGACAGATGTCACAAATGCCGAGATCAGACCATAGAGAACTGCGTCCACATTTCCGAATACCGGCCATCCAAGCAGAATAATCAAAAGATCGATCGCCATGGTTACAAATCCGATTGACAAATGCGGCTTGATCGCTTTGATCGACATAGTCAGAAAATCGGTACCGCCGGAGGAGGATCCCCGCATATAGAACAACGCAAGCGCTGCTCCCAGGCAGACACCGGAAAACAGTGCCGCCATAAACGGCTCCCCTGTATAAGGCTTTGTATACGGAAAAATAAGATCCAGAAATATCGTACAAACAATCATGGTTCTTGCTGATTTGAACATAAACCTCCGCCCTACCAGCTTAAAGCTCAAAATGATAAGCGGAATATTTAGGGCAAGGGTTGTAATACCAATCGGAAATCTCCATAAATGATTCATGATCAGCGCCAGACCGGATAATCCGCCCGGTGCAAAATCTGCCGTTTTTGCAAACGTATAAATCCCAAGGGCATATAATACACTTCCCACAATATCATAAGAAATATCCAGTACAAGCTCTTTTCCATTGATCTTTTTACGATTCTGTCCCATGTCTCTTCCCTTCTTTTCTCTTATACCGGGAAGCACCCGCCTCCGATAAATTCTCTGAGCAGCGAATTTGCCGGAACATAGTCACTTCCGATTCCGATAAAATAGTCAAAAAATTTCAAAAGTCTTTTCGCCTCAAGATATTCCGGTGAATCTTTTTCCACTCCGAACAAAAGAGGCTCCACATACTGTTTTAAAACAGCCAGTTCATACAACAGGGAAGAATTAAACATCACATCCGCTTCTTCCTGATACGGAAAAATATTCTCTTCCTCACCTCTTCTGACTGACGACCACATTGCGAGCGTTTTCTGTGCTGAAGTTCCTCTTGTTCTGGCATCCCGCACCAGCCGCCGGATCAGTCTTCCGTCTGTAGAAGGGATCCGGTTATGCTCATCAATATTCAACTGTGTCAGAGCACTGATGTAAATCTTAAACTTCCGGTCTGATGAAAGCTGACGGGAAAGCTCCGGATTCAAACAGTGAATTCCTTCGATCACAAGAATATCCTGTTCCTTCAGCTGTGTCGGAGTCGTGTCATAGCTCCTGCTTCCTTTCTTAAAATCAAAGATTGGAAGATGCACCGCCTCTCCGGCTAAAAGTGCCTGCATATCCTTATTGAACTGCTCGATGTCAATGGCCTCCAGACATTCAAAATTGTAATTGTCATCCTCATCCCGGGGTGTTTTTTCCCGATCCACAAAATAATTGTCCACTGCAATCGGATGCGGTCTCATTCCCTGCGTCCGAAGCTGAATGGAGAGCCTGTGCGAAAACGTTGTTTTTCCGGATGAAGACGGTCCTGCGATCATCACCAGCTTTGTTTCCGGCTTCGCGGCAATCTGCGCGGCGATCTGTGCGATCTGCCGTTCCTGATAAGCCTCCTGCACAAGTACGATCTCACGCATATCATATTTTGTGACCATGTCATTGAGTGCTCCGACTGTCTCAATATTCTGAAGGTCGCCCCACTGCACACTGCTCTTTAATACCTGAAACAGCTTTTCACGCGGTTCAAAGGCCGGGACTACATCCGGTTCCTTTCGGAACGGCATCTGGAGTACAAATCCTTCATCATACAGATGCAGCGCAAAATTCTTTAAATACCCGGAATCCGGCACCATATATCCATAGTAATAATCCTCAAACTCATTCATCCGGTAGATATTTACCTTGGAAACCCTCCGGTATCCAAACAGCCTTTCCTTGTCATACATCCCGTGTCTGCCAAAAAGCTCTACTGCATCCGATGTATGCACAGAACGCTTCTCGATCGGAATTTGGGCTTCTGCAAGTTCATGCATCCTTGCATCAATCTGATCCAGAAACTTCTGATCCAGAACGACATCTCCGTCAATTGTACAGTAATACCCATTGCTAACGGAAAAATGGATCTTCACATTGCGGATCTTGTCATGTCCTCCGACATCATGAACTGCTTTGACAAGCATAAAACAGAGACTTCGACGATAAGTCTCATAACCGATCGGGTCTTTCACTGTCACAAATTCGATTTTACAATCCTGCTTTAATCGTTTGTTCAATTCCTGAAGACGTGTCCCGTCCACCAATGCCAGTACGATTTTGGCCGGGTATTCTTCCTGAAATTCTTCTGCGATCTTCTTGTAGGCAATTCCTCTCTCGTAACACTTTACCTTGTCCCCTGTCTGAACGGTACAAAATTCTTTCTCCATAAGCCTGCCCTCCCGTCTGGAATCTTACAATACCTGAAACGGATGCACGACCGGTGCGGTGATGATTTTAGCTGCAGGAAGTCTCTCTTCCAGAAACCGTTTCATATCTTCCATAAAAATATACTCTGTCCCATAATGTCCCGCATCAATCACCGAAACGCCCTGTGCCGCCGCATCCAGACCTTCATGGTGTCCGATATCTCCGGTTACAAGAACATCCGCTCCTTTTGAGACAGCCGGAGCAATGGCACTTTTCCCGGATCCCGGAGAAACCGCAAGTCTTTTTACCGGCTGCTTCATATCTCCAAACACCTTGACCGATCCCAGTTTTAATTTATGCTTCACATAAACACAGCATTCTTCCAGTGTCATCTCTTTTGGAAGGGATCCCACTCTTCCGATCCCCTCTTCTTTTGTCTGTGTATTCATGGTCACATCCAGCACTTCGGTATCTGTCAGTCCCAGAATCTGTCCGGAAAGCTCTGCCATGCCAAGCACATCATAATTGGTATGCATTGCATAATAGGAAATATCACTGCGGATCAGCTTTAACAGCCTGCGGCCGATAAAATCTTCATCCGTAATATGCTTAAGCGGCGAAAAAATCAGCGGGTGATGGGTAATGAGCATGTCCGCTTCCTGCGCAATCGCCTCCTCAATGACCGCATCTGTTGTATCCAGCGCCAGATAAATCCGACGGACTTCTTTTTCACTTCTTCCCGCCTGCAGCCCTACATTGTCAAATCCCAGAGCAGCACTCTTGGGATATGTACCCTCAATCATTGCCATAATGTCTTTACACTGCATAATACTTCAGTCCTTTCCTGATGCAGACAAGCTCCTCTTTGAGTTCTGCCTGTCTCTTTGTGATATGTTCCCCTCTCTGATGATCCAGTTTTTCCAGAATCTCTGCTTTTAACTGTTCTTCTCTCTTTAAATACTGCTCCAGTATGGGGTGGCGCATCTCCAAAAGTAATTTTCCGTATCGAAGCTGGGTTTCATCCCACTTCTCTCTTTCGCTTTCCTTTGAAGGAACCACACGCATCATCGGATAGTACTTTCCTTCATCCAGTACCATCTCTTCCTGCACGATCTGATAGCCGTTCTGCAGAAGAAATTCCCGCACCTTTGCAATTTCCGACTGGGGCTGCAAAATGCACTCTTGTAATGTCTCTGCCACAGCCTGTCCCTCTGTCAGAATCCTCATCACAAGTCCGCCGCCCATACCTGCGATAATGACGGCTTCCACTTCTCCCGGAGACAGTTTTTCCAGGCCATTGGATCTGCGCATCTTGATCTGCTCTTTTAATCCGGCTTCTCTTACATGCTCTTCTGCCCGGATCAGCGGACCTTCGTTCACATCCATTGCAAACGCTTTTTTTACTTTTTTATGCTCTGTCAGATAAATCGGAATATAGGCGTGATCCGTTCCGATATCTGCCACACACTCCCTGACTGTCACAAGGTCAGCCACTGCCTGCAGTCTTTTTGATAATTCATTCCTCATATCTTAGTCCAGATAGTCTCTCAGTTTGCGGCTGCGGCTTGGATGACGCAGCTTCCGGAGTGCTTTTGCCTCAATCTGGCGGATACGTTCACGGGTAACATCAAATTCTTTTCCAACTTCCTCCAGCGTTCTGGCACGTCCGTCATTCATTCCGAAACGAAGGCGAAGCACTTTCTGTTCTCTTTCTGTGAGTGTATCCAGCACTTCATCAAGCTGCTCTTTGAGCAGTGTCTGCGCTGCTGCCTCTGCCGGTACCGGTACGTTATCGTCCTGGATAAAATCTCCCAGATGACTGTCTTCTTCCTCACCAATTGGTGTCTCCAAAGATACCGGCTCCTGGGAAATCTTCAAAATCTCACGCACACGTTCTACCGGCATATCCAGTTCTTTTGCGATCTCTTCCGGCAGCGGCTCTCTTCCGAGCTCCTGCAGAAGTTGTCTGGACACACGGATCAATTTGTTGATCGTCTCCACCATATGCACCGGAATACGAATCGTTCTTGCCTGATCTGCGATTGCTCTTGTGATCGCCTGACGAATCCACCAGGTAGCATACGTACTGAATTTGTATCCTTTGTGATAATCAAATTTTTCCACTGCTTTGATCAGTCCTAAATTTCCCTCCTGGATCAGATCCAGAAACAGCATTCCGCGTCCTACATAACGTTTTGCAATGCTGACTACAAGACGAAGGTTCGCTTCTGCAAGCTCTTTCTTTGCATCTTCATCTCCTTCTTCCATTCTCTGCGCCAGCTCAATCTCTCTGTCTGCACTTAAGAGCGGAACTTTTCCGATCTCTTTTAAATACATTCTGACCGGATCTTCAATGCTGACACCGTCCGGAACTGACAGGTCAATATTCTCCATATCTACATCATCCGCTTCTTCTGCCATGATCACGTCCATGTCTACGTCCAGATCATCGTCACTGCTGATACGCAATACATCAATATTGTTGGCTTCCAGATACTCAAATACCTTTTCCATCTGTTCTGCTTCCAGTTCCATATCCGCAAAAAAGTCATTGATCTCCTGGATCTCCAGTATACTTTTCTTTTTCTTTCCCTGTGCTACCAGTTCTCTGAGTCTCTCCGTAAACTTCTGAATGTTTTCTTCCATGTGTCCATCCTTCCTCTGTCTGCAGCAAACGCAGACTGTCTTGTTTTATTTTATCCTTATTCAATAGAAATATGCAGTTTCTTCAAGTCATCCAGTTTTCGCTTTTCCTCCATCAGCTTCTGAAGTCCGATGATATCTGTCGGTTCCAGATGCATGGTCCTGTAATCGATACTGTGTGTCTTGACTTTTACGATTGTCTCCTGCAGTGCTTTTTCCCGTTCCTCTTTGGTCGTCAGCTTCTGGATCTTCGTATGAAACAACGAAGCTGCTTCCCGGTGTTCTTCTTCCTTTGTAAAATGATTCAGGATCTTGGCGGGATTTAATTCTCCTTCCTCATACTGGTGATATAAAAATTCTGCCACTGTATGGTACAGAGGTTCCGGAAAATCTTCCGGACTGATATACTTCTGAATGATTCCAAACAGTCTTCTGTCCTCGATCATCCAGGTAAGCAGAATTTTCTGGGAAATCTTCGCCCCGTCTTCTTTCGGCTTCTCGCTGCCTGTGGCCTGCTTCGGACGCTCCACCGGCTTTGCCATTCCTTCTCTCACCGCCATCTTTGCCACCAGTTTTTGCAGGCTCTCAACTGTGGCCCGATATGTACCCGCAACCGCTTCAATATAGTTGTTCCGCTCCAGTTCATCCTCAAAGCCGATCAGACGCCTTGCAGCCTCCTGGAAAAATGCAGTCTTTCCTTCCGGAGAATTCATATCATACTCTTTCTCCAGCATCTCCAGTCCGAACATAAATCCGTTTCTCGCATTTCCGATCCTGCGTTCAAATTCCTCAGCGCCCAGATTCTTGATAAATTCATCCGGATCCTTATATGGATCCATCCGGATCACCTTTGCAGTGATCCCGGCTTCCTTCAAGATCGGAACTGCCCGAAGCGCCGCTCTCGTCCCTGCCTCATCGCTGTCATAGGTCAGATATACTTCCTGAACATACCGCTTGATCAATGCCGCATGCCCGGTCGTCAATGCAGTTCCCAGTGACGCCACTGCATTGGTAAATCCCGCCTGATGCAGCGCAATCACATCCATATAGCCCTCACACACCAGAAAATACGGCTTTCTTGATGTGCGCGCCCGGTTCAGTCCGTACAGATTACGGCTCTTGTCAAAGATCTCTGTCTCCGGTGAATTCAGATACTTTGGCTTTGCGTCTCCCATCACACGCCCGCCAAATCCGATGACCCGGTTGTTCACATCCATGATCGGAAACATCACCCGATTCCAGAATTTGTCATAAACACCATTTTTCTCATCGGTATTGATCAGCCCCGCCTGACGGATCAGATCTTCCGTATACCCCCTTTTTCTGAGGTAACGAAAGAGATCATCGCTGTACTTGCTGGAATATCCGAGACCAAATGCCTTGATCGTCTCCTCTGACAACTGCCTGCCGGTCAGATATGCGTGCGCCGTCTTTCCCTGTTCAGACTTCAGCTGCACATAAAAATACTGCGCTGCCAGCTTGTTGATCTCAAGAAGCTGTGTCTTTCTGTCTGCCCTGGCTTTTGCTTCTTTTGAATACTCCATCTCAGGGAGTACGACACCTGCCCTGTCCGCCAGAAACTTCAGTGCTTCCACAAATGAAAAATTCTCATAATCCATCAGAAATGTAAATACATTTCCTCCCGCTCCACAGCCAAAGCAGTAATACATCTGCTTTTCTCTGCTTACGGAAAAAGAGGGGGACTTTTCATTGTGAAACGGACAGAGTCCGAAATAGGAACTACCTTTTTTCTGCAGTCTCACATATCCTGAGATCACATCCACAATATCATTTTTTGTTCTTACTTCTTCGATTACTTCTTCCGAATAATACATGTCTGCCTCTTACTTCTCTTTCATTTTTGAGCATTTAAAATCCCCTACACTTATTATATTCTGCGGTCACATCTCTTTTCCTTTATTTTTTTGAAATTCTTTTTTCCAGTGCATCGATCACCGTCTCAAGCACTTTTAATCTGGCGTAATATTTATCATTTCCCTCTACCACGATCCATGGAGCATATTCTGTGGAAGTCCGGATCAGCATCTCATTGACCGCCTCCTCATACTGCTCCCATTTTTCACGGTTTCTCCAGTCTTCTTCTGTGATCTTCCACTGCTTTTCCGGATTTTCCTGCCGCTGTCTGAATCGCTTTTCCTGCTCTTTTTTGTCAATCTGCATCCAGAATTTCAAAACTACAGCCCCTGCGTCCGCGAGATCCTTTTCCATATCATTGATCTCCTTATACGCCCGTTTCCACTCTTCCTGCGTACAAAACCCTTCTATCCGCTCTACCATCACCCTGCCGTACCAGGTTCTGTCAAAAATTGCGATATGCCCGTCCTTTGGCATGTTTTTCCAGAATCTCCAGAGATAATGATGTGCTTTCTCCAGATCATTCGGCGCCGCTGTAGGATTCACCACATATCCCCTGGCATCCATCTTTTCTGTCAGCCGCTTGATCGCTCCTCCTTTTCCGGCAGCATCCCAGCCTTCAAACCCGATTACCACCGGAATGCGCTTCTGATACAGCTCTCCATGCAGCTTCTCGATCTTTTTCTGATATTCTTTGAGCTTTTTCCGATACGTTTTCCTGTCACAACACAAACTTAAGTCCACTTTTGCCAGCACAGATTCCTGAAACCCTTTTGTTGCTCCATCTATCAGACTTCTATTCTCAGACGCCTCTTTTTCCGCTTCCCGGATCACCTCTGCCGCCGTCTCCCTTGCAATCTCCCTGCGCCTGTTGTCAATCCCTGCTGTCAGCATCTGCGTGATCACGGTGTAGATTTTGACTGTTGCATAGCGTCTGTCTGTAGCCTCCACAATCGTCCAGGGGGCATATTCCGTATCTGTCCTCTGCAGCATTTCTTCTATCATTTCCTGATACTGATCATACTTTTCATTTTTCTTCAGATCTGCCTTTGTCACACGCCACGCCGTATCTTTAGACTCCATGAGTTTATCAAACCGTTTTTTCTGTTCCTTTTGATCGATATCCAAAAACAATTTAATCAGAAGTGTCCCGTCCTCCGTGATCTGTTTTTCAAAGGAACAGATCGAGCGATAGCAGTTTTCTATTTCCGATTCTCGCATTTTCTTTTCAAACCGGTCACTGAGCACCTTAATATACCAGCTTCCATCATATACTGCCATCCGGCCTCTTTGCGGTGTCTTCGTCCAAAACCGCCACAAAAAAGGGTGCATCGCTTCCTCTTTTGTCTCCTCTTTCACCGTAAATACTTCAAATCCCCTCGGATCCAGACTCTGAATCAGTTTTCCGATCTGCATTCCTTTTCCTGCGGCATCAAATCCTTCAAATACAATCATGATCGGAAGCCCCATTTCCTTACACTGTCTCTGAAGTTTTCCCATCTGCAGCTTCAAAGCAGTCATTTTTGCCTTGTATTCACTTTTTTCCATCTTCATTGTCAAATCTACTTTTTCTAACATGATTTGCCCTCCCGATCCTTTCTGTCTTAGTTTTCCCATCTGTTTCTTTTTTATCCTGAAACCAGAAAAAACCGCACGGACTTCTGTGAAATACACTGTATTTCATAAAATCCATGTGGTTTTTCTTTTCGTAACGGCTGACGATCACCCTCCATGCTGATTTTGCTCAAAAATCAGACATCTTGCGTTTCTGATTTCTGTTTCATCTCTGAAAGTACTTTTTTAAAATTCTTTCTGAACAAGAGCAGCGTTGTCACCACTGCGATCACATCCGCGATCGGCTCTGCCAGAAATACTGCCTGTACATGATCCTCCAGAAATACCGGAAGAATATAGATCAGCGGGATCAGAACAATAATCTTTCTGAACATTGCCAGAAATGCAGAAATTTTAGAATTTCCAAATGCAATAAATGTCTGCTGGCAGGCGATCTGCGCTCCCATCAGTACCACTGCCGCCATGTAGATACGCATCGCCCATTTTGCAAACTCTGCCAGCTGCGGGTCATTTGTAAAAATTGTCACAAACACGCCAGGAGCAAGCTCCGAAACTGCCCAGATACCTGCCGCATAAACTACCGCAGAAATCAGCAGAAGGCGGAAGCCTTTTCTCACACGTTCTGCATTATTCGCTCCGAAGTTATAACTGATGATCGGCTGTCCTCCCTGCGTCAGTCCCTGCAGCGGCAGCATCGCAAACTGCATCACACTGGACAGGATCGTCATCGCACCTACCGCCAGGTCCCCGCCGTATTTTAATAACGAAGAATTAAAACACAATACCAGGATACTCTCTGTAGACTGCATGATAAACGGCGCTGCTCCCAGGCCGATACAAGGCAGCATGATCTCTTTTTTGATCTTAAAATTCTCTTTTTTCAGTCTCAGGACCGTATCTTTTCCAGACAGGAAACGGATCGCCCAGACTGCGCTGATCGCCTGTGAGAGAACTGTTGCCAGCGCGGCTCCCTGTACTCCCATATCAAATCCAAAAATAAAGATCGGATCCAGAACAATATTCGTCACCGCTCCGATCACCACAGTCATCATGCTGATCTTGGAAAATCCCTGTGCTGCGATAAAAGCATTCAGTCCCAGCGTGAGCTGTACAAAGATTGTTCCTACCGCATAGATATTCAGATAGCTTTCTGCATATCCGATGGTATTCTCACTGGCGCCAAACATCATCAGTAAAGGACGCTTAAATACAAGCACCAGAGCTGTCAAAACAACAGCGGTAATCACCAGTGCAGAAAAACAGTTTCCCAGTATCTTCTCTGCACCCTCATTATCCTTTTTTCCCATCAGAATACTGGCTCTTGGTGCGCCTCCCATTCCCATCAGTGCCGCAAATGCAGAGACGATCATAATAACCGGAAAACATACACCAAGTCCGGTAAGTGCTGCCGCACCCTCTCCCGGAATATGTCCGATATACATCCTGTCCACCATATTATAAAGTGCATTGACCACCTGTGAGATAATAGAAGGCACTGCCAGTACGAATAACAAGTGTCCGATCGGCTCCTTCCCCAGATCCACCTCTTTTGACATTTTCAGTTTCATAATGATGACTCCTTCCCTTTTGCCCGTTCTTCAAATCGCGCAAAAATCTTCTCCATTGTATTGGCCATATTTGCAATATCCTCTTCGGGAATCCCCTCAAGGATCTCCTGATCGATCTTCCGCTTGATTCCTCCAAGCTGTTCGATCACAGGAAGTGCATGTTCTGTCAGCTTTAGATGCTGCACTCTCTTATCATGGTCATCTGCCACACTGATGATCATCTCCTTCCCCAGCAGCGCATCTACACTTCTGCATACAAGCGCCTTGGAAACGCCGAGACATGTACATAACTGACTGTTCGTATCGATTGAAGGATTATTTGCCAAAAACAGCAAAATTGATATTTCATTCGGAGAATATGTCTCATTTCCCAACATTCTCCCAAACTCATCTGCATACACTTTCCTGATCTTCATAAACACAGAAATCATACCTTCCACTGTCATCTCTGCGCTCATTTTTCCACCTCCATTTGTTTACTTGTAAACTTTCTATTAGTATATCACGTTTCACAGAATTGTCAATTTTATATCACACACTTTTTTCAAATTTATAGTTGACATTTTAAAAACTCTATAGTATTATACTAAAAGTGATGTGCTTCACGTAAGTTTTTCATCGCAATGAGCGGAAGTGTCGGAACTGGCAGACGAGCAAGACTAAGGATCTTGTAAGCATTGCGCTTGTGTGGGTTCAAGTCCCATCTTCCGCAT
>OGHR01000067.1_pt1 | contig 136402 bp, 147 predicted proteins | sample 1571621 | NCBI WGS metagenome assembly OGHR01 (sample SAMEA2582038, study PRJEB24529) | metagenome | biome: Human gut stool | place: China | collected 2011
TGAGAAAAACGTACTTACTGGCAATATCAGCGGCTACCGTGGTCTCCATACTCGGCTGGCTGGCCTGTCAGATATTCCCCGGTCAGATTCTGAGCCTTTTTGGAACACAGGATATAGAATTTACGCAGTTTGCAATTAAGTGTCTGAAGATATACATGCTGGGTATCTTTACGGCTGGATTTCAGGTTGTATCCACCAGCTATTTCCAGTCTACGGGACAGCCGCTCAAGGCCTCGGTTCTGTCCATGCTGCGCCAGCTGCTTCTGCTGATTCCGCTGATCCTGATTCTTCCGCTGACCTTCAGCCTGGACGGAATCCTTTATGCGGGACCAATCGCAGACGTTGCATCGGCGGTGATTGTGAGCCTGTTTGTTGTCTATGAGCTGCGTCGGAAGCGTGACGGACGCGCGTTTACGAAGGAGACGAAGAACATGAGTTTTAAGGCATCGATGGCGGGATTTCTGGCACGGCTTTGTAAGGCGGACAGAAATATGGCGGAAAATCTTCAGAATCCACCCAGAAACACGGGGGCTTTGGACATAGTACGCTTTACGAAGAAGGTGCGGGTGAAAAACTGGGATATCAGGGGATTTAAAGGCGTTACCATCAATGGGAGCTACCCGGGAAGGGGTCATATCCTGATGCTTCCGGGCGGTGCGTATTCCCTGGAACCGGGGAAACACCACCGGAGAATCGCGGAGCGTTTCGCGCTTCTCGATCACATGAAGGTATCGGTTTTCCAGTATCCCCTCTGTCCGGAATATACGGCGGTGGATGTCCGGATCATTCTCATGGAAGCCTATGAGAGGCTGGTGAGTGAATATCCGGACGATCTGTTTTTCCTGTTTGGGGACTCTTCCGGAGGCGGACTGGCCCTGGCATTTTTACAGGAGCTGCGCGATCGGGGCGGCTGCCCCATGCCGTTACGAACAGCGGTGGTGTCTCCCTGGCTGGATATCAGCCTGACGAACCCGAAGATCAAGATCGCCAGAAAGACGGAGCATATACTCCCGGTGGAAGAGCTGATGGAGACCGGAAAACGCTACTGCGGGGGCCTAGATATAGAGGACCCGTTCGTATCCCCGATCTACGGGACCATGGATGGGCTGGGACCGATTCTCATGTTTTCCGGCGAGGAGGAGATACTGACGCCGGACTGCGAACTGCTCACAGAGAAGATGGAGAAGGTAAGCGGTACGGAGTTCGTCTATCGGAAGGCGGCAGGCATGTGCCACGACTGGATTCTGATTCCGTGCAGGGAAACCGATGTGACACTGGATCTTATAGCCGGCTTCTTCCAGGAGGCGTTGGAGGCTGAATAAAAGAAAACCCGGAGACACGATGTGCCTCCGGGTTATTCTTTGTGTGATGAAGTACTATGAATCAAAGGGGACGGGTCAGAGCTTTGCAAGAGACTGAAGGGCGTGGCCTTCAATCAGCACCTCGTAATGTTCCCTGTAGTACGCTTCTGAAGCGTAATCCTGCCGGATCTTGGTGCCGTATTCCGCAAGAATATTACAGACACGGCTGAAGTCGAGTGAGCTCTCCGATGTGTTCTTCACGACGAGGTAATACTGTCTCACTTCCGGTTTCTTATATAATGTATTCTCTCCATCATAGACCTGTCCAACGGCACGGGCTGCCTCCGATATCTGGTCCAGGCTCTGGAAACAGTAAATCCTCATGGTCTTGGCTGCTGCCTCCTCCTTTGGAGCGGGAACTTCTTCCTTATCTTTCTTGTCTGCGCTTAAAAGTCCCAGGAGACCGTCAGCACCTTCTAAGAGCTCACTCGCCAGATCGTTTAACATGGAGTCCTGATCATCGTCGGTCATAGGGGAAAACTTGGCAAAACGAGTATCCAGCTCCTCGGGGTCTTCAATCTTGGTGATGACGAGCATGACGCTTTCGTTGGACAGCGGAATCGCTTCCACCATGAGAGGAATGTCTTCGGCTTCAAATCCCACTTCGTTAGATGCTTTCTGAATCATCTCGCGGAACAGACTGCGGGCCTTTTCACTGCCGTAAGCCAGTTCGCCCAAATTCAAGTTTCGGACACTTAAATCGAAACTGGTCAGTGTACAGCGAATCTGATTTTCATTAATACGTTCTATCTTCATAGGATCACTTCCTGTTCTTTTAAAAATGTTGAATGATTGTTTACATACTTCCTCAACATAACTATACTATATAATATAACCAAAAGGCAATTACTATGTGAAAAAATTTATATAAATTTTATCTTAATCATTATTAAACCTCCCATATAAATTAAGGTATCTCTTCTAATGATTATCTCTGTTTATCTTCCATTTTTCCACATTTTTATTTTATCATTTACATAATATTAATAAAAGGTTTTATTATAAAAATTTTCTAATAATACAATATTTATACTTTATTCTCTTATTTTTTAACTCCTGTCATAACTTGTCCCTAACCCTTACCATAAATTAGCTTTAACTTCTAATTTTCCTTTATAACCTTAAGTATTTTTTAAAGATTGTCCATAATATTTTCCACACTATAAATAAAGCTCTACTTAACCTTTATTAATCTATAATTAAGCATTTTATTAAGTTTTTCCACAATATTTCTAATCCACTAGCTTCCCCCTTACTTCACCTTTATCCCCTTCTTTTTAAGAGCTTTTTGAATCTTGTCCATTATCTTTTTCTTTTTATATCTAACAGCATTAAAGGTCATTTCATCCTTATGCTCCTCATAATACTTTTGCATATTTCCTCTCTCCTCATTGATATAGAGAATAAATTCCCTTTCCTCATCCTCCAAGTTACTAATAGCATTTAATAGTGCCTCCATTTCCTCTCTATGCTCAAAGTCATTTTCCATGGAAAAATCATCCTCTAAGGTATCCTTCATTGTTATATCCTCCCCAATTGGTGTGTCTAGGCTTGAAAATTTCATGTCAATCTCCTTTCTTTTTAGCATGCAGCCATATTTATTTCTCAAAAGAATGGTTATAAAAGCTACAAAATCTATTCCAAAGCTTCCATCATACTTCTTAACCCCATTCATAAACTCAATCCACCCTATCTGCTCTAAGTCCTCCCTATCATATCCCTTTATGAAATACTTAGTTGAATACTTATAAATCAATCCTTTGTGAATCTCAAAAAGCTTTTCCATGGCTTCCTTATTTCCCTTTTTCCCCTCTATTAATAAAAGATCAACCATTTCCTTATTCATAAACCCTATACCCCTAAACCTTATATTTTATTTCCTATATTCAAATTAATTATTTTTCACATAAAAATTCTATTAAAAAGCCTTAAAATCTATATTTTTATGGATAAAGTAATATTTTTCTATATAAATGCCAACTTTTATTCCATATATAAAAGCTAAAATCCTTAAAACATCTTACTTTATCCACCCTTTACCAACTAGTCAACATTTTTAACCCCTTTCAAAGCTTGTCCATTTTTATTTTAAAAGCCTGAAATTTATTAAATCTAATATCATAACAATCCCAAGGTTTGTCCATCTTTATTAAAAACTTTTAAAGCATATTATTCTTATCCAAGAGCATGTCCATTTTTATTTAAAAAGCACTATTTTTTCACCTAATTTCATAATAAATACTTAAAAACCTCAATAAAAACATCTACTGTGACGGACTTTTAAAAAGTCCGTCACACTCTAAACCCTTGATATAACTAGCTTTAGCCAGACCTTGTCAGACTTTTGCTATTTTTCACTCACTATATATAGGGTATTTAATAAATGTCTTTTTTTATACTATTTTTTATTTTTCCCTATTATATAGGAGTAAAAAAAGTCCGTCACTTCCGTCAAAACCCTTGGTATCACTAAGAAAACTCTGGCTCAAAGTCCGTCACAAGTCCGTCACAACTCCGTCACACTACCTAATTATTAAATCCTCTAACTTAATTCTTACCCCATTCCATAATCTTAATTTTCCACTTCTAGATCTAGTTATATTAAAATTACCTTCTAGCTCCTTATTAAACTTTATTTGAGAAAGTGCTTTTAAACCTGCTTCCACGCAAAACTCCTTATAAGCTTCATAAATCTCTATCCTGCTACATGAAAATAAACCATCAAGTTCACAGCACTCCTCTACAAAGGAAATAACATTATTATTCTCACGCTTATATTCTTTCTTAACACCATCAGTCAGCTCATTTTCACTAAACTCAAAGTTATTTTCATAAAGCCTTTTTAATCCTTCTAAGGCCCAATTTAATATGCCTTCCTTTTCTCTTTGAAACTTGTACTTTAAGGACTTATCTATCTTACTTTTCTCTATTTGCCTACTAAAAGGCACAATTATAAGTCTTCTATAAAAGCCTTCTGTTCTGTCCACATAGTTTCTAGGTAATTCATTACAACTAAAGACAAGCCTTGCAAAGGGTTTAAATTTAAATGGATTCTTATTTTTCTTTTCTGCCATTAAATAATCCTCTCCTGTTACAACCTTGAATATGCCTGTATCATCTATTGATTTACTTGGAAGATCTGAAAATACATTTGCTAATTTCCCTAAAAGCTCTGCTGTTTTAAACTTATCTCCAATTTCTTGCCAGGGTATATTACTTACATTTTTCTTCCCAAGAAGTAAGTATTCCACCACCCATAAAAGTGTACTTTTTCCTGTTCTAGCTGGTCCCCAGAATACAAAGGCCTTTTGAGAGGCAGTATTTGTGGTAAGTAAATACCCTACTATCTCCTGAACTAAGGGAATTAGCTTACAATCAAGCACTTCATTTAAGAATTTTTTAAATTGTGGACAATCAACTTGCGGATTATACTCTACATTAAGCTGAACTGTACTTAAATAACTAGGGGTATGCTCCTTAAAGCTCATATCCCTAATATCTAAAAGTCCATTTCTTACATTAACCAAATAAGGATTTCTATTAAAATCATCAAAATCCTTAGAAACAAGTATGTCCCACTGATCTCTACAATCCCTAATAGAGGCCATAATGCAATAATTAGGTAGCATATAATCCATGATGATTCTTCCAGCCTCCTTCTCTCCACTAATGTTATAAACTCCATTTTCATATATCAAAAAGGATTCCCCACCATAGTAAACATCTCTAGTCTCACTTAAATGCTTTGCCAAAACAAAGGGCAAGAACTTAAGTCCCTTTTCCTGCTCCTCATACCATGGAAGATTCCCTGAATTCTTAGGTTTACTCTTATTTTTACTCTTAGCCTTATTACCCCTTTCCTTCTTAAAATTCCTAACAACCTCCCTATAAAATGAAATAAGATCCTTTGAATTCTTAATCTTTAAATGATTAGCCAAATCCTCCTCAATAAGACTCTTACCTAAAGCTACTCCAATGTTATACATATAATTTTCTATGAACCTAAGGGCAGTATCTACATTTATGGCATTAGAAACTTCACTAACCTTCAAAGTTTTTATGCACTCTCTAATATCCTTAACAGTTAAAGGCTTAAAAGCTAAAGAGGCTGGACTTTTGCCATAACAAGTCTTACCGTACCTTGGACAAGTGTACCCCCTATCTCTAAGGGTTTCACAAGTCATAGGACCTACACCTGACTTTAGAAAATTACTAATCTTCTCCTCAGTTTCCTTCTCACTATAGGTCTTATACCCCTTACTAAGTTCATGAATCCTATAAGTTCCACCCTTAAAAAGAGCAAGGTTAGTAATCATTCCATGCCATAAAGGCTCAGAAAGAGTTTTTGAGTTCTTCTTGCAGTGCTTTATAAAATCACACTTAAAACACACAACCTCTAATCCATTTTCACTCTTTACTTCTTCATCCACAGTATTTTCTATGTTAAGTTGATTATTCTTTGAAATATTATCCTCTGACATGCTATGCAAATTTTCTTCACTCTCATATAAAACTTGCTCTTTAGATTTGTTGTTTCTACCTTCACTTTTCTTTTCTGAAATGCTTTTTCTATAATTCTCTGAAATGTTTTCTTTACTTAATAAGGTACTCTCTTGTAAATCACTATGATAATTCGAAATGTAACTCTCTAAATTCTTACTATTATTTTCAATGTCTATTTCACTAAATAAATTGCTTGTACACTCTAACTCTCCTAAATTCTCCTCATTTAAATTCCTTGTTGGCTCTAACCATTTTAAATTCTCTCTATTTAAATTCCTTGTAGAATCCACCCCTTCCAAATTATTCCTTGTATAATCTTCCCTTGCTAAATTATTCCCTGTATATCCTTCCTTCTCCAAATTACCCCTACTTAAATTCTTTCCTCCTTTATTTGTTTCTTCTTTCTTTATATAATTATCATCATTTACGATGAACTCACTTTCGATATAACTAAGCTCTCTCTCTAAATCCTCTTGAGTATAAAATAGGTTTGGATTAAACTTTATACATTTTACCCTTACTGGCTCCTCCTTACAATGATAGAAACCTGGAACTCTCATTACTCTGCTCTCATTTATACAACTTCCATCCCCATTAAAATGCTTGGCTAGTTTCTTTTGAATATCCCTAAACTTCTCCACCTTTCCATTCTTTATGAGAAAATATACATGTAGGGACTTCTTAGTTTGTACTATAATGCTAGGCTCTAAGGGAAACTTACTTATATTCTCTAACTGTTCCTCTAAGGAAAGAGTATCACACTCAAAAAACTGAGCATTAATTTTATTTATCTTCCTATCACTGTTCCCTCCAGAGTTTACCACAAAGAATATGCCTCTATTAGCTTCATTATGAGCCATTAAAACCTTGCTTTTAGACTGAAAATCCTTAATATTAAAGCTTAGGTTCTTACCCTTAAAGCCTGTCCCCTTCTTATCAGAAAAAATCCTAATATTAATCCTTCCACAAGAATTTTCAGAGCCTTCGCCCTTGCAAAAACATTCTAAAAACCTTCTTGCCTCCCTTAAATTCCACTTTCCAAATTCCTCTTTATTCAATTTTCAAACACCCTTTCATCTCTAAAAATTCCAACTACCACCTTTAACTAAACCTCATCAAAGTTATATCCCACAGAATACTCCACCTTTAGGGGTATATTAAAGTCCTTAAAGGGAGTTCTCTCCATACAGTCCTTTATGAATACTATAGCCTCATTAACCTTGTCTTCCCTAACTTCAAACAAAAGTTCATCATGTATTTGAAGTAATGGTTTTATATAGTCCCTTTCTGGTAATTCCCTTAGTATTCTTGCCATAGCTATTTTTATTATGTCTGCTGCTGTTCCCTGTATTGGAGTATTTAAGGCACACCTTTCAGATACAGCCCTCTTATTCCAGTCCTTTGATTTTATATCCTTTAAATAACGTCTTCTACCAGTTCTACTCCTTGTATATCCCCTATATGCTGCAACCTTCACAGTATCTTTTTGCCAAGTTGAAAGCCTTGGATATCCGTCCTTTATATTTCTTATAATCCTTTCACAGTCCTTTTCACTTATATTAATTCCCCCCTTATACATAAGTGTTTTTTGAAGACCCTTAGGAAATAGTCCAAAGAAAACACCAAAGTTACAGTTTTTAGCTATGGTTCTTCTCTTCTTAAAATCCTCATGATTCCTGTCTGTAGCCTCCTCTAAGGGAATATTGTATATAATAGAAGTTGTTATTCCATGAATATCAAAATCCTTCATAAAAGCATTAATCATCTTCCTATCCTTGCAATAATAAGCTCCAACCCTAAGCTCAATCTGAGAAAAGTCAAAATCCAAAAACACATGGTTAGGTGAAGGAATAAAAAGTTTTCTAATGCCTAAATGGTCATTATCCTTTCTAGGAAGGTTTTGAAGATTTGGATTCCTGCTAGAAAATCTCCCAGTTTCAGTTCCCATGGAGAAAAAATCTGTATGAATCTTCCCTGTTTCTGAGTTTAAAAGTTTCCCCAAAACCTCTATATAAGTCGATTTAAGCTTACTAACCCTCTTATGCCTCTTTATGCATTCTATAAGATAAGTCCCCTTCTTAAAATTTCTAAGACACCACTCTTCAAGGAGAATCAAACTCTCATCATCTAAGGAAGGATCACCCTTTTCACATACCTTAAGAACAGGTAGCCTTAAATCCTTAAAGAGAAAATCCTTAAAATCCTGAGTTTGAAGATTGCTCCCAAGGTTAACATCCCTATCTGCAAAGCTCAAAATCTCCCTTTTACAAAATTCAAGCTCTTCCTCTGCTCTCCTGTTAAACTCCTGTAAAAGCTCCTTATTAAGGGTAATACCATTCTTTTTCATAATACCAGTATAAATAGCTGCTGGACTTTCAACCCTTTCACATACAAGCCTATGCTCTGGTATATAAGTCTCAAACCACTCTAAGCACCAGTTATAAAGCCTTAAGGCATAATCACTATCTGCACAGGCATACCTTACAGTTTCCTTATGCTCAGAATGCAAATTATCAAAGTGTGTTCCATTAACCACATGGGAAAAGCTAGGCAAATCCTCATTAAATATCTCCTTTGCAAGAAGTTTAAGACCACTATCCCTTAAAGTTCTAAACTCCCCAAAACTCTTAAAAGTAAGTATACTACCTAGCATAGTATCAAAAACAGGTTCCTTAATAACAATTCCGTACTCATAAAGGAAGGAGGATTCAAAGGCTATATTGTGAGCAACCTTTATAAGACTCTCATTGTGAAAGACAAAGCCCTTAAGCCAAGCTATCATTCTATGAACATCCTCAACATTTTTCCCGTTTCTATGCCTTAAAGGGATGTAAATACCAGTACCCTCCTTAACAGAAAGGGATATACCCACAATGTGTCCCTTATTTGGATCTAAAGCAGCCTTCTTCTCATTTAATCTAAACCACTCATTCTTTGGTGCACATTCAATATCAAAGGCCACAACCTTCTTATCATGAATGTTTAAATACTTCATAACCTCACTAATAGTAAAAACAGCCTTGTAATTTTCCATAACTTTTCTCTCCTTATATAAAAAATTTCAATTATTTCACTTAAGATTTTTATCCTCTGACTATTACCCTTTAAACCTTTTATAAGAATATTTTAAAAATATCCATTGGATTTTTATCCTATGACCCTTAACTTTTAAATCCTTAAAAATAAGTTTCTCTCCGCATTATCCATAGTAAATAATCAAAATAAGCTTAAGTATTCTTAATTTAAATTCTTTAGTTTATATAAAAAGATTTTTCCTGGCTAGTTTGGTTTAATTCTTTTGATTAACAAAACACACACTATATTTTTACACTAATATCCTTCTTTCGATTAATAAGTGTAATACAAGTTATATATTTATATTTTTGTCTTGCATTTCACTTACAACTATTTCCAATTGAATTATATACCTTTTTTTACCATTTACAAAATTCAATATTTTACCAATATATTCAATTATTCTTTATATTCTCTATTTTTATCTCATTTTCTTACACATTCTAATTATACTTGTATTTCACGAAATTTATTATTGATTTATACGTGTCTTACTGATACAATTAACTTGTAACAAATTTACATTTATAGTATTTTAAGAGAATTGTAATCTAACTATTTTTTAATATAACTGTTTAAATTTAATATCTTAACTAGAAATATACTGAGATAATATTTAAAAAGATAAGTTAATTAAAATATATTTAAATTTCAAAACCTAAAATAATATCAGTAATCATTCTAAATAATAAACTTTAAAGAATATAACTTATATAATCATTCTTAAAATGCTATAAATTTGATTAATTCAAGTTTATTAAATTATCCATAGAGGGGGACTATTATGCTTATTGGTCATAGGTTACAAAAATTAAGAAAAAAAAGAAAAATAACTCAAAAAATTCTTGCAGAAAAGGCTGGTATATCACGATCATATCTTGCAGATGTAGAACATAACAGGTATAATCCTAGCTTAGATACTATTGAATCGCTTGCTAATGCTTTAAAGTTAGATATGAAGTCATTCTTTGATGATGCATTATTAGAAGATTCGTACTATCTAAAGCCATTAAATAAATTAATTGAAGAAGAAGTTGAAGAACTATCAGATAATAAGATTGAAGATTTATCTAATAAAAAATTTGTTGAAAAAGAAATATCTTACTCATGTGATACTTCAACTCTATCTAATAAGGAATTAAAAAATATTGGGAAAGACTTAGAATTAGCACTTGATAATCTTAACAACTTAGAACATGATTTATTTATTGATGATACTATTTTGGATTTAGAGACTAGAACCTTATTAAGAAATAGCTTAGAACATTCAATGCAGGTAGCAAAAGCTCTTGCTAAAAGCAAATTCAATCCTAAAAGGAGCTAAAACTTGCTAGTATTAATTTTTAGATAAGTTTAAATTGGCCTATAGTTTATCTAAGAATTAATTATATTTATTAATCAAGATTTTCTTAAGACTAATCTAAAATTTATCTAAAAATTATAAATTATTAAAATAAAAACTAACACACAACACTATTATCCTTCAAGTAATTAGTAATTTATTATTTGAAGGGAGGAAGTTTGATTTCTTAATGTGAAAAACATTAAGCTCAAACAATCAGTATGAAAATAAAAAACTTAGTAAATGAATTAATAAAAAAGTATGAAACAAGAGATCCATTCATCTTAGCAAAAGCCAAAGGAATACGCATATGTAAAGAGAACTTAGGAAACCTATATGGCTACTCAAGCACGTACAAAAGAGAGATGTCTATACACATAAATTCAAAATATTCAGAAGAAATCCAAAAGTTAGTTTGTGCTCATGAACTGGCTTATCTATTAATGTACCCAAAAGAGACTTGTCACATAGTATTTGACTTATCAACTAGTAATAATCCTGACTTTGAAAAATATATAAAAATATTTATGGCTCATTTAATTGTTTCTGATTATATACTTGAAAAATAGAATTACTGAATATGAAGGTATTTATATTAATTTAAATTACTAACAATAAATTAGAACTCATTATTAAATATCTTAAATGTTTAATAATGAGTTCTATATAAAACATATATTCATTACATATTTTAACATTATCAAAACACATGATAAATTTAATCTAAAATTACCTATTTAATTGTTTCTAACCAAATATTAATCTGATTACATAGTGTATAGTATTTTGTATCCAAATTTAAAGATGTTATTCCTTTTAAATCAGTCGCAATTTCAGGATTACCAGAACATATGAAGATTACTTTTTTAGGACCTAATTTACCTGAAAACAAACCATACTCCAATAAAACATTATCTCTAACTGATTTTATTTCTTTTTCTCTATACCAAGTTTTATCATCTGCTTTAAAAATAAATATAGCTGCATCTACTTTTTCAGCTGTTTTTATTAAACTTTCAAAAGTGTATTGTCCTGCCACAAAAACTTCATTATCTATCCAAGTAATAGGTTCATTATCTTCAGACTCTAAAATTCTTGCTATCTTTTTCATATCTTCTTTTGCCTCTAATGAGCTACCTATAAAAATTTTCATATTTTCTCTCCCTTCATGTAACTTTATCACCTTAGTACTATCTTTATTTTCCTTTAACAATTTTTTTTCACTTCTTACAGTTGAAAAAGCAAAATCAATCTCAAATTCATCAAATTCTAAAAATTCTTTTTTATCATCTATACAATATAAAACCTTATTATTCTCATTTATATGTACATTTTCTCCACAAGAATGGCAAATAATATTATCATTTTTTTGTGATTCATACACTGTATTGACTTCACCACAATCACACTCAATATTATACTTATAAGTTAACAATCTCTCATCATTTAAAAATTCTATAAACTCATTAAAAGTTTTCTTGTCCACATTTAATACGTTTATAAGCTCCCTAGGTTTAATATTTTTCAACTGACTAACCGATGCATATTTCACATAATTTTTCATTTTTTGCATTAATAATTGATTCACTTTCTAAATACCTCTCCCATGTCTTATTGAAATCTTCCTCTCTATAAGCTCTAGAATCTTTAAATAAAATTCCTAAGTAATTATTATTATTTGCATAATATTTAACATGAATAGTTCTATTGTTATTTTTATAAGCAATACTTAAGGCATCTACCGCTTTTACACTTTCAAGTGAATTTCTTAATCCTAAAAATGACTTAGAATTAAATATGCTATTTCTTCTATTCTCACCCGATAATCTTACAATAACATTCTTATTATCACTAAATCTTATTTCTGTCAACATAGCTGAAATTCCTAACTTTAATATATTTTCGGCATCTCTTCCAAAAAAATAATCCGCTAGTATTAATTCTTCTATTATATTATTAAACTCTTTCTGTAAGTCCATAATATTAGGATTAAGCTTACTTTCTTCTATATTTTCTAAAGGAAGTATATTCAAAATTTTTTTCATGTACTCCTCTGTTGACTCACTAATTAATCCTATGCTTGAAAATGCTTTTACTTTACTTAATAGTTCTTCAAGCAAACATTTACTCATATTATACAAAGCTACCTCATTACTCTCTTCAAAAGGCTCAATACTTATTTGCATTCCTAATGTTATTTTAGCGAAGATTTCTTCCATTATATGTTTGCATTTATCAGTTTCATCAATAACTTTATTCCTTGACCTACCCTTTATAATAATTATTTTCCTTTCAAAATCAACTTCTACTGGAATATAACTATATGCTGTAACAATATTTCCACTTATAGATAACTTTATTTCTCTAATAAAGATAATTTTAACATTTTGCACTATATTCTTTTCATCATACTGAATCTTTATTGCAGATATTTTCTCTTGTTTCTCAGTAGTATATGTTTGAATAAGCTTATTATAATTAATAGATTCTATATTATAGTCTTTTAAAATACCATTAATCCAATCCTTAACATACTTTGCCTTTCTAGAACTTTTTATTTTATAAACATTTATATTTCTATGCATACCGTAAAATAATTCATTAAAGAAATATTCATTTAATTCATCAACTGATAATTCTCCATTATCTATAATATTAGAAGCCATAACATCTAAATCCATTCCATCATATTCAGATTGATTTTCTATTCTTTCTAATAAAAATCTTTTTAAATTAGCCTCATCAATATTATTAACTAAAGACTTATTAACTACCATTTTTTCTCCTTTTAAACAAATTATATCATTTTTATACATAAATAGTATAATTCCTTTAAATCCCCTAGTCAATCAAAGCCTAAAACTATACAATCTAAATTTTTATTATGAATCAAAATAATAAAAATTCAGATATAGTAATTCATACTATGGATTACTATATCTGAATAAATAATTTAAATTCTATAACTATACATAAAATTTATTAATCCCAACTATCACAATCATCATAAATGTATAAAACATTATGTTTATCTTTAGTTTGATTAATTCCAAAATCCCTAACTATTTCTCTATTGCATTCCTTTGGAATGTAATAAATAATATTTTACTTATATTCTAATTTTTCAACTTATAGATAAATTGTAATTTATAGATTTGAAAAATTAATATTAAATATCTTTTTCCATAATTCCAATCATATTAGAAAAAAGCCCATTCCGTATTATCTGACATTCTTCTTATTCTAAATACATTTCCAAAAGCTCCGTTACCAATAAATTTTTCTATTAAATATTCATTATTATAATTATCTTTAACAAATTTTCCTTCTAATAATTGCATAAATTCTCTCCATCTTTTAATATTATCTTATATACTTATTATAATTAATTTATTCAATAGACGTTTTTTCGCAACTTGTGAGTCAAATGATGATAATCTAATATAGTCATCGAAAGAAATAATCTCTTCTATTGGTTTTGAATATTCATTCGTAAGAACTTTATATTATTCTGAGCCTTTTGCCCAAAGATAGTTCGATATCTTCATACTTGATTCAGTTTGACTACTTACTGCAATTACAACAACATTATATGATTTAGATAATTTTTTTGCATAATATAAAACTCCATCTACAGCATATTCAACTGATTTTTTTATATTTTCACTCTTATGATATTTAGTTGATGCTTTGCATTCAATAACTATTATAAAATCTTGAAAACTTGTTGAACTTATTATAAATTCTGGATATCCTTTACCACCTTTTCCAGACTTACTTGCATTCTTAAGTAACCTTTTTACTTCTTCTATTTGACTTTTTTGCTCTTCAACTATTATTTCATATTCTCTATAACCTAAATCTGAAAGTTTATTTCTAATTAAATTTTTAGTTATTCTTTCATTTTTTGTAGATATATTTTTCCCCTTAACTTATTGCATATAAGAATTTTTCTCTATATATTTTAAACAATATCTTAATTTTAACATATTATAATTTTTTATTCATTAAATCTACTATTTGATTTTAAAATGTATATTTATTAAATATATATTTTTTATTTATTAGTTATAATATCTAATTAAAAGTGATAAATTTATTTTTACCTTTCTTTGCTTCTATCTAAACATTTTATACTATAAATAACTTGTTATGCTTTATTTTAGAATAATAAGTAGCTTTATTTCTATAATATCAAAAACTAATAATAAACATTTTATTTATTTTAGCAAGGCTCACATTATATTATTCTAAATTTTAAACCCTCTTAGTAAACTCCACATACAAATTCTCTGGAACCCTATTATGAAGCTTTATCTCAACTTTTATTGGTTTCTCCCCTGCATACTTTACTACATCCCCTTTTCCTATATAGATATAAGGCTGTACTTTTCTGTCTATCTCCTTATATTTTCTAACAAAAAGGTGCAGGTTAATTCCTCTTTCCTTATTGAATATTATGTTTTTTCCTCTTTCAGAGCTTTGGGCTGTACTGTTTGGTGTTTCCCATTGGAACAAGCTTCTACTTAGGAATTCATCTTTATAGTTAATGCTTTCCTTTATATCTTCATCCTTATTTAGGTCCACAAAAAGGAAATATTCCTTTCCATTTGCCATTAGTCCACTTCCTCTAAAGGAACTATGTATCTTTTCATAATTAGATAGAAGTGCTGCATCCACCATTTGATATTGTTCATATAGTTTAAAAAATGGCACTCCAAAGTTTTCACTACCAAATCTCTTCTCATAGGTTATAAGTCCATAGTTTAACAAGTCCACTATGATTTCTTTATACCTTTTATCTGATAGTATCTTTTCAAAGCTTAGTAGCTTTACTAATCTCTCTCCAATTAAATCAAATAATTTAATACAATTACTCTTTTCCCTTGAATCATAATAATCTTGGTTTAGTGTTCTAAAGGCATGTTTAACTGTTTCTTCATCTACAGACTTTATATACTTTCTTATTCCCTTTGAAGCTTCATCTACATTTAACTCACTTTTATTTATTAATTCCTTTATTATGGCAAATTCATGAGGTCTCTTTAGAGGTAATTTATCTGATAATTCCTTTAACACCTTATAAAAATCCTCATCTAAAAGCTCTAAAGCCTCATAAGTCTTTTCAACCTTATTAAGAAATCCCTGATATATCTTTCCATAATTAATAAACTTAAGAGGATCTGGTGCTCCATCAAACTTAACATAGTCCATTAACTGATAAGGAATCTTTCCACCTAAAAGAGATTTAAACTCATTATATTCTTCCTTTAAATATCTTAAGCTATTAAAATTCTCTGTGTTAAGCTGATTTAATATTCTCTCCTTAGAAATTCTATCCATCTGAATATTAGAGCATCCTGGAATATCAGAAAAATCTGTAGCAACTGAAACCTTTAAACTATCCTTATCATAGTATCTTCCACCCTTTAAGGCTAAGGCTATTAAAAAGGCCTTGTTATGATTTCCTATAAAATCTAAAACAGTTAAGAATTCTTTACTCCTATGCTTTCTTAATCCTCTTCCAAGCTGTTGTATAAATATAATTGGTGAATTAGTTGGTCTAAGCATTAAGACCTGATTAATTGAAGGAATATCAACCCCCTCATTAAATATATCAACAGTAAATATAACCTTTAATTCATGGTTTTCATTCTCAAGATTTTTTATTTCCTCTGTTCTCTTGTCTATAGAATGATCCCCAGTTAAAGCTATACTAGGAATACCAGCCTCATTAAATTTACAAGCCATGTAATAGGCATGTTCCTTATTTATGCAAAATCCCACTGTTTTTTGCTTACTTCCATCAAAACCATAGAAATTCATCTTGTCTATAATAAAGTCAACCCTTGAGTTAATCATTAATCTCTTAGAAATCTCAGAAATATCATCTAAATCAACATTGCTATAATCAACTGCATCTATATCAGTTATTCCAAAATAATGAAATGGTACAATAAGTTCATGCTCTAAAGCCTCATTTAATCTAATCTCTAAAGCTACATTATTATCAAAAACCTGAAAAATATCTCCAGTATCACATCTCTCAGGGGTTGCAGTTATTCCAAGTAAAAACTTAGGGGTAAAATGATTTAATATTCTCTCATAAGTGGGGCTTGTACTATGATGTGCCTCATCTATAACTATGTAGTCAAAATCATCCCTATTAAAATCCTCTAAATTTCTACACATAGTTTGAACAGTAGAGAATAAATAATCAGCTTCCTTCTCCTTTGAGTTTCCTGTGTAAAATCCCATGGTGATATTTTTATTCTTACATAAGCTTTTATAAGTTTTCTCTGCACTTCTTAAAATATCTTCCCTATGAACTAAGAATAATAACCTTTTAGGATTAAAGGCCATAACATCAAATGCTGACATATAAGTCTTTCCTGTTCCAGTTGCTGCAATAACTAAAGCCTTATCCTCTCCAGCCCTTCTTAATCTTTCAAGGTTTTCCATAGCCTCTTTTTGCATGAAATTAGGTTTTATAACTTCATACTCACTAAAATCAATAGCTATTTCCCTTTGCTTTTCCTTAATACTTTTAATAAACTCATTGTATTTCTCTAAAAATTCATCATCAACAATTCCTGTTGAGCTCCATATTCCCTCATATTCCTCTAAAACTTCCTTAACAAAGTCAGTATCCTTCTTAGAAATAATCATAACATTCCACTCAACATTGCTCTTTAATGCCCTTTGAGTTATGTTAGATGAACCAATTATAATCTTAAAATTATCCTCATTCTCAAATATGTAAGCCTTAGTGTGAAACCCCTTTTCACTGTCATCAATAAAAATCTTCAAATCTATATTCTCAAAACTCTTTACCTTCTCCAAAGCCTTTGGCTCAGTAAAGTTTAAATATGTAGAAGTTATTATCTTCCCCTTAACTCCCCTTTCCTCCAAATTCCTAAAAGAATCCAAAAGAAGTTGAAGCCCACTAAAATTAATAAAGGCAACACTAAAATAAAAACTCTTACACTCCCTTAGACTCTCCTTAAGTTCCCCTAAAAGATTTCCTCTTTGGGAATTAACAATAAGCCTGTTTTTAATAAGATATTTATCTTCAATGATGCCCTTAGATCCTACCTCTTCAATTTTATCCTTTATAACTTTTTCCTTTATATCCTGTAATACACTCATTCTAATGCTCCTAATTTTACAATATACAAATATATAAAAATAGTAGTTTCCTTACTTTAATAATAACTATAAAGCTTCAAACCCATCTTTATATATTTGTATTTACTGTTTTATTTTAACATTAAAACAATTTTATTTCCATTTTTAAAAATAAAAAACTTATATCCCTTTTTCCTCACCAAGCCCATCAATATACTCTTTAGCTTCCTTTAAACCAAGGCCAGTAATCTCTCTGCATCTTCTTACAGCTTGGACATTCTTTCCTTCTGCAACTAACCTCATTAACTCTTCTTTTTCTTCCTTTGTTACAATTTCAATTGCTCCAAACTTTTCAGCAATCTTATCTAAAGTAATCCTCATATGCTTAAGATCATTTCTCATTTGACTAATAACACTAACTAAAATCATCAGCATACAAGCCCCTATAATTATCCATACACTATTGATATTAAACTCCATATTTCACCCCTCCTAAATTTTAAACCTTCTTCATATTAATAGAGCCATAGGCATTTTCAGCCTCTCTATATAACTTCTTATAGCCTGAACCCACCTCATTTTTCTGCAATATATTTGAAAGTAGCCATGTATTCTCAATATACACAAACTTCCAATACTCAAAGTCACTTCTGCTATAATTATCATTTCCCTCTATTATCCTTCTTTTCCCCTTTGTATTAACTATGTAATCTATCATGGAGAAATTAACCTCAACCCAAATAAATCCCCATTGCTTTTCATCCCCCTCAAAGAGACTTATTATTCTACACCCATTAAACTGGATATCCTCTAAAACATTTTTCTTATTTTCACTTTTAAGCTCCTCTAAAACCTTAAGATGCTTATTATATAATGAAGTTGTAAGTAAACTCTCAACCCTTTCATATTCATCATCATTCCAAGCATACTGAATACTATAAAAGGTATCTTCCACAACAGATTTTATATAATTAATATTCCAGTAAGGATCCTTTAAGGCTAACTCCTTTAGCTTATCACTTTTACGCTTAACCACTTTACTATACCTATCCATCTCAACAAACATTAAAACTACCCCTCCAGACAGCAAGAAAAAAGCTACTGATCCAAAAAGAAGTTTATGTTTCATAATAAATTTGAAATCAAAGGCACTGGCCCCATCTTTTCCACCACCACTTTCACTTGATGAGATAAAGCCACCACCTCCAGCTCCACCTCCTCCGCCTCCTCCTGCTCTTGCATAAATAGGCTGTGAAGGTACTATTAGTAATAATATAAATAAAATCTCTATAATTCTTCTACACTTTTTATTCCTCATTAAACTCTTCCCACCTTAATATTATCCTTTACCATGGCCATAAACCTTTGAACATCTCCAGACATTATATTACATATCTTAACTACTTCTCCATTTACATTCATAACTATAGATTTCCTCAGTATTCCTTCCCTTTCTTCAATAGAAGAAATATCCTCATATAAAAAGCTTTCTGTATGCCAAAAGCCTAAATTTAACTCATAAAAAAACACTCTTTTATTTGTTGCAATGAGTATCCCTGGTCTATATCCTCTTCTGCATAAAAAAGTTAAAAGAGAACACTTTAAATAACATAATGGTCTTTCATCATAGTCAAGTTTCTTAATTGCTTCATCATAAAATTTACTCATTAAAAATCACCCCATAAAACCCCAGAATGTTACTAATATTATATAACAAAACTGTTAATATTTTAAATTTATTACTCTTTATTCTTCTAACCCTTCCCTATAAAATTTTCATAACTTTTTTCAATTATATACTCATTTAAAGCAAGAAAATAACTCATGTATTTAAGATAAAGCTTTATAACATTTTTTCAATTATACACTTACTTTAAAAATTTCAACTAAAATCTTCTTAATCTTAAAGCATAATCTCTTAACTCCTTATTAATTCACATATACAATCCATCTCAATCCTACCTAAAGTTTCAATCACACTAAATTATTATTCATCATAGTTTATTATATATGGACAGTACTGTTAATTAATAAAAGCCCTAAACTTCTTTCATAAAAAAAGAAATAATCTTAGATTAAGCCTTAGGAGGGAATAAAGGTGAAATTACATGAAGCTAAAATATTGTCAACTGTTAAGGTAATTGACATAAAGGCACAGGGAGAACTAAGGAGAAGATTTTTTGACCTAGGAATAATAGAAGGAACAGATATAAAAGTTTTATATGGTGGCCCTTTTGGAGACCCTAGGGCCTATTTAATAAGAGGAACTGTAATAGCCATAAGAGAAGAAGAATGTGAAGAGATAGAAGTAATTTAATAGTAGGAGAAAAAGATATGAGTTTAAACAAAAATTCTACTGGAATTAGCTTATTATCTAAAGACAAATCAAAAGGAAACACCAAGGAAGACTATGTTGTAGCATTAGCAGGAAACCCCAATGTAGGTAAAAGTACAGTTTTTAATGCTCTAACTGGTTTAAATCAACATACTGGAAACTGGCCTGGAAAAACAGTAGCTAAGGCAGAAGGATACTATGAATTTAAGGATTCAACCATAAAGATAGTAGATTTACCTGGAACATACTCATTGCTATCAAATTCAGAAGAAGAAGAAATCGCAAGGGATTATATATGCTTTAATGATCCAGATATAGTGGTTGTTGTGGCTGATGCAACCTCCCTAGAAAGGAATCTAAACCTTTTTATACAGATATCTGAAATAACAGAAAAGGCAATCCTCTGCGTAAACTTAACTGATGAAGCAGAAAAAAATAACATAAAAATAGATTTAGATTTGTTATCAAAAGAACTAAACGCAAACCTTGTTTCCTCCTCTGCTAGAAATGGAGTTGGCATAGAAGAATTAAAAGAAGCCATCTTTAAAGAAATCACTCTAAAAGACTCCAAAAAAAATGCAATAAATTATGATTCCCCTATAGAAAAAGCAATAGAAGAAATAGAAATCATACTAGATGAAACCCTTGAAGTTCCTAAAAGAAAGAAAAGATGGATAGCTCTTAGAATTCTAGAAGGAAATACAAGCATCTTAAAATCCTTATACAATAAATATAATATTCAAGAAAAGTATATAAATATGATAAGTAAAATAAAAGATGATCTTAATAAAAATTATAAGGATGAATTAGTAGAAGATATAATAATAAAATCCATAATAAAAGAAGCTGAAAGAATAGGAAATAAGGTTGTTAAAGGTGGAGAAGAATATACTGACTTCCAGAGAAAAATAGATAAAATACTTGTGTCAAAATCAACAGGAATACCTATTATGATAATGACCCTATTAGTTGTCTTGTGGATAACCATAACCTTAGCAAATTACCCATCTGAAATGCTTGCTAATATGTTCGCCCATGGAGAAATTTACATTAGAGACTTCTTCGCTGGACTAAACTTACCTTCTTGGATATCAGGAATATTAATAGACGGCATTTATGTTACCTTAGCTTGGGTAATTTCAGTAATGCTACCTCCTATGGCAATTTTCTTCCCTATGTTCACTCTCTTAGAGGACTTAGGATATTTGCCAAGAATAGCATTTAACCTAGACAAATGTTTTAAGAAATGCTGTGCCTGTGGTAAACAAGCCCTTACCATGTGTATGGGACTTGGATGCAATGCAGCAGGAATCATAGGATGTAGAATAATTAACTCTCCTAGAGAAAGGATTATAGCTATATTAACTAATGCTTTTATGCCTTGTAATGGAAGATTTCCTATGCTAATTTCCATAGCAGCCATATTCATAGGTGGAATATCTGTAGGAATAAAAGAAAGTTTTATATCAGCCCTTACAGTAACTGTAGTTATAATTTTAGGGGTCTTAATGACATTACTAGTATCAAAAATCCTATCAAAGACAATACTAAAAGGAATGCCTTCAAACTTTATATTAGAACTACCTCCATATAGAAAACCTCAAGTAGGAAAGGTCATAGTAAGATCAATATTTGATAGAACTCTATATGTCTTAGGTAGAGCCATAGCAATTGCAGCTCCAGCAGGGGCAGTTATATGGATATTCTCTAATATAATGATTGGTGATGCTTCAATCCTAACAATATGTGCTAACTATTTAAGCCCACTTGCTAATGCCATAGGGGTAGATGGATATATATTAATGGCCTTTATCCTAGGATTACCAGCCAATGAAATAGTAATGCCTATAATAATAATGAGCTATTTAAGAGCCACCACAATGTTAGAATTAGATAATCTATATGAACTTAAGGAATTATTAGTTGCTAATGGATGGACAATCTTAACTGCAATTAATGTTATGATACTATGCCTAATGCACTACCCTTGTGGTACAACCCTCTGGACAATCAAAAAGGAAACTAAGAGCTTTAAATGGACAGCCCTAAGCTTCCTAATCCCAACAGTGGCAGGTATAGTTATTTGTTTCATCACCACTCAGCTTTGGAGGCTCTTTGCCTAAAAACCTAAAAAAGCCAAATTTAATAAAAAAAGCTTAAAACTCAAAAATTAAAAAACCATAAAAAAATAAAACCATAAAACCTGAAATGGTTAGAATTCCAAAAACTTACTTTTAAATTAGAGCTTTGCTTGAAAAGGAAACCCATATTTTCTTTCAAGTAAATGCTCTATTTTAAATTAAAGCTTTACTTTCAAGTTTAAGACTTTTCTAAAACTCTAAAGCTTGGATTTTAAATTTAATACTTTACTTTCAATCTTAAAGCTTTACTTCAAAGCCTAAAACTCGTTTTTAACTTAAATCTCCGTTTTTTTTACTCCGTTTAAAAATCTCAAACTTACTTTCAGACTTAAAACTCTACTTGAAAACCTAAAAACTTTATTTTCAAACTTAAGACTTTGCTTAAAAATCTAAAAAACTAATTATTTTTTTACTGTATAATATATTTAATTATAAACACTGTTTAGAGAAAAAATTTATTTTAAAGGGGATAGGTATTATGAATGTAGGTATGATAGCATGTTTAACCTTAGGTATATTTTTCTTAATTTTTTCAATCTGCTTTGCTATTTTAAAGGAAAAAGGGGCAATCCTTGTTAGTGGCTTCAACTCATTTTCCAAAGCTGAAAGAGAAAAATATGATCAAAAAAGAATAAGCCTAGATATGAGAAACTCTTTTTTCCTATGGGCAATGATTTTATTTATAGGGGCACTCTTCTCCTATTTTGTAAGCCAATATTGTGCAATCATAGCCTTTATTATTTGGCTAATTCTCTTCTTCAAAGATGCTCACATTAGCGCAACAAATGCCTTCGAAAAATATAAATTATAAATTTTACTTTTAAATGTATAAAATTCTTATTTCTGTCTATAATCAAGATATAAAACACCAATAAAAATTTTTAAAGTCATAAATTAACTTTTATAAAACCACAAGTTAAACTTATTTAGGTTGGTTTTATTGCTCCTAAAATGACCAAAGACTAGTTATTTTTTATTAACTAGTCTTTTTTATTGGTATCTATACTTTTCAATCAACTTTAAGAAATTAACTAAATATTTTCTATTAAAACTCTAAATGCATTTCTCTCTTTTTAATCTACTTTAATCCTTAATCTTTTCTATTGTTTCATTCATTCTCTTATAAAGGTGACATAAAAAAACATCTAATATAGTTGACTAATTATTGTTTAGCCTTAGATTTATTTATAAAAAACCTTAAAATATAAAATCCTAAAATACAAGCTAATATTCTTAATACAGTTAAGTCAAAATTAAAATGTCTAGGATAGAATATTAAACTAAAAAATAAAATAAATACTATAAATATCTTTAAGTTTGCTTTTAATGAATTGCATTTGTTTATTACTATAGGAATTAATATGCCAAAAGGAATAAATAACATTAATATAAGAGATTGATCTAATATGTAAAGTTCTTCGTATATAGGCCCTTTATTGTTCATAATATGTTTTACCAAATTAATTGAAAATCTAAAAGGAATATAGCTTGAATCCAAAAGCTTACTACTCATACCAGCGGTGTGAGAAATACACTTTATTAAAAATCCAGAATAAATTACTACAAATATAATAGCTAGTATTCTATTAAGAGTCAAATACTTCTTAACTGAACTTTCTTTTATTGATGTAATAAGCTCATCTAATTCTATTGAATCTAATGCTTTTTTCTGTGCCTCTTCCTCTGAAAATCCTTCCTTCAAAAAGTCTTTTTTCATCTCTTCAGCATTATCAAGCAGTTGCATTTTTAACTCTTCCAATTCCTTTTGTGACATATCAAGTTTATTTAACTTATAGTCCAAAACCTCATTTAACCTCATCCTTCTCTCCTCCTAAAAACTTTTAATCAATTTTTCAATTAGCGAAAAATCTTTAAGCTTTAAGTCTAATTCACTTTTTCCCTCTTCAGTAATCTCATAATATTTTCGCTTTTTCTTTGAATTTTCAAATTCAACAAAATAATGCTTAATTAATTCTTTCTCTTCTAATCTCTTCAAAGCTGGATATAATGTTCCTTCCCCAATTATCAAGGCATCTTCACTCAAATTTTTTATTGTCTTAGAAATTTCATATCCATACATAGCATTATTCTTTAATAAAGATAATAAAATTATTTCTAAAGAACCCTTTAATATCTCTCTGTCCAAGCCATCACCCCTTTTAGCATAAAATTAATAAATCTTAAGTTTATACTCTTTAATATTTAATCCTCATCAAATGAACCTTTAATAAAGATTTATTAAACTTACTCTTTAACTCTTTTACCCTTAAGAAATTTATTCTAAAGTAAAATATTCTCAAGTTAATTTTATCCAAATATACATCGCTTTACAAGGTATTTCCCAAGATTATTTCTCTTAAATTTTCCTTATGACTAAATAAAATTTATTGAATTTATATATTATTGAAATTATAAGTCATAAATTCTGTATAATAAAAACATAAACTATTGGACAAGTTTATTTAATTTTACCAAAAATATAATCTTTACAAAGGAGGAATTTTAATGTCTAAAAATCAAATTGAACTTATAACAGCATTAATTTTATTGTCATTATATTTAATCGCTCTTACAGTATTAAGGTTTGGATTTAAAATCAAAAGAAATGTAAAACTAGAAGGTAAGATAAGAAAAACCTTACCAAAGGCCTACAGCTATATCTACATATTTTTATTAATTGTAGGCTTTGTAGAATATGTATTTTTAAAAGGGAAAATAAACTTACTCTTAATAGTACTTTTAGGGGATCAATTAATCTTATCAAGTAGACTCTTAAAAGAAACTAAAAATTCAAAGGAAAAATACTATGACTATTTTTCCATAGGCTTTAGCTCCATAGCTATAGTTTTATTAATAATAAATATGATATTTTTTTAGGAAATAAAAGACCTTTATAAGATTTATAAATCTTTATAAATCTTATTCTTTCCTAAGCTTAATTGAGTTAATTTTATTTTGGGAGGTATAATTTATGAAGAAAAAAACAGCAGAATATATTAATGTGCTAGGAAGGTTTTGTGGAAAAAGAGACATTCCTTCTTTAAGAAAAGAAGAACTAAAAAAGAAGTATGACATAGATCAAGCTGATGTAATGGTACTCTTTGGTGGAAGCATAATCTGTGGGGGTGACCTTTTAGCAGAAGGAATTAAAAATAATATTGCCAAAAAGTATGTAATTGTTGGAGGTGCTGGTCATACAACAGAAGTATTGCGTAAGAAAATGCATTCTCAATTGCCAAATGTAAACACTTCAAATTTAACAGAGGCTGAAATTTTTGATGAATACTTAAAATACAAATATAACTTAAAAGTAGATTTATTAGAATGCAACTCTACAAATTGTGGTAATAATATTACATATCTTTTAGAACTATTAAATGAAAATAACATCCAGTTTAATAGCATAATAATCATGCAAGATGCAACTATGCAACACCGCATGGAAGCTGGGCTTCGTAAATATGTTTCTAGTGATGTTAAGATTATAAACTTTGCTACCTATCATGCAAAAGTAATCCTTAAAGATGGTGAACTTGCTTATGAGAATGATATTTTAGGAATGTGGGACATTAATCATTATATAACTCTTCTAATGGGTGAAATCCCAAGGCTTTCTGATAATTCAGATGGATATGGACCTAAAGGAAAAGATTTTATTGCCCATGTTTCTATATCTGATGAGGTTAATCTAGCATTTTCAGAATTGAAAAAAGAATTCTCAGGAATGGTTCGTACTGCAAACCCATTATACGCTTCCAAAAATTAAACAAACTCTAACAAGTGTATTACTAGTTTATAGTTTCATTTCATAATTAAAGAATTTTAAGATTAGAGAAGCAATTTATATAACATCTGTTAAATACTTGAAATTGAACCCTTATATATTATATACTCAAATAAATGAATAACTGTAAAATATTGTGTAAATAATAAATAACTATGAAATATATTTTTGGGTATAAAAGGGAGGTAGCAATAATGAAAATAGTTTTTATGGGGACTCCTGATTTTGCAGTTCCCTCATTGAAGAAAATGATAGAGAAATATAATGTAAGCGCCATTGTAACACAACCTGATAAGCCAAGTGGAAGAGGTAAAAAGGTATCAATTTCACCAATAAAAGAGGTAGGACTATCTAATAAAATTCCAATTTTTCAGCCTGAAAAAATAAGAACAGACTCTGTAATTATTAATAAATTAAAAGAACTAAAACCTGATTTTATTATTGTTGTAGCATATGGTCAAATATTAACTAAGGAGATACTTGATATACCAAGACTAGGATGTATTTGTCTACATGCCTCTCTCCTTCCAATGTATAGGGGATCAGCACCAATAAATTGGTGTTTAATAAATGGAGAAACAAAAACTGGAAATACAACCATACTAATGGATACTGGTATAGATACAGGTGATATGCTCATGAGAAGTGAAGTTGAAATATCTGAATCTATGACAGCAGGAGAATTATATAATTTATTAAAAATAAACGGTGCTGAACTGTTAGAAGAAACAATAAATGGAATTATAACAGGTAAAATTTGTGGGGTAAAACAGCCTAATGATGGAAGTTCTTATGTAAAGATGTTAAACAAAGAAATGGCAAAGATTAATTGGAATGACAGTAGTACTAACATACATAATTTAATAAGAGGATTGAGTTCTTGGCCATATAAAAATATAAACTCATGGCCAACTGCCTATACTTACTATAAAGATATTCCATTTAAAATATTTAAATCCAAGTCATTAGAAGCAAATATTATTGACCCGCCTGGTTATATTATAGATGCAAATGATGAAGGAATTAAAGTGGCTACCAAGAACGGCATTCTAATTATAGAAATATTACAGTTTCCAGGTGGAAAACCTCTTGAGGTAAAAGAATTTTTAAAAGGAAATAAAATAGAAAAAGGCATTATATTATCCTAAGCATAATTAATAGGCTATATAAGAGCAAAATAATATTATTGCTTCGTAATATTCTTAATAAGAATACAATATTATGATTGTTGATTCGTAATATTCTTAAGTGGTAGAAGGGTGAGAAAATGTACATTAAGGGAACTTTTTAACAAGTTCCCTTAAAAAATCCCATACTATCAACACTATTCTTAAACATAGCCAGAAACAAAGCTATAAATGACAATCTAATGCCTTAACTGCACCAACTTCATTGTATAAAAATAACCTAAAAATAAAACTTATTATAAGTTTTATATAAAAGTTTTGATACATCACCTTTTATTAAATCTTACTTCTAAAATATTATTTTAAAAGAGAACTTCTTAAGCCAAGTAGGATTAACCCCTACCTTCTTCCCTATTTTTTCACTAATTCCAAAGGAATTATCTATTTCTAAGGTATAAGAAGCTTCTCCTTTGCTTAAAGAATTTTCCTCTAAACCTGCCTTCTCTCCTCTTTTATTAGAAGTCTTAAGTTCCTGAACCTTATTAACTAAGCCGTCAAAATCATCTATCCACAGAAATTCATTTTTACCATTTATATTTTCACTTTCTAAGCAATCAACTTCTTTCTCTTCCTGCTGAGCTTCATAATCCATTGTATAATTTTCACTCCACTTAATCTCTAAAGTCTTATCTCCCTTTAATTCTACTTTTCCACCATTATTAAGATTCATTTCCTCAAGAGCTACATTAGTATATGATGAAAAGTCATTTCCCTCTTCAACCTCTATCTTTAAAGAATTTATATTAAGCTCATGATGCAGGTAATTTGCTATCTCTTCTAGTTGCTCCCTAACTATATACTCATGAAACTTACTAGCCTCCACAAGATAGTTTTCTCTCTCTTTCTTAGGATGACTTATGTAATATTTCTTCTTTGCCACCCATCTATCCCCCAAAGGATTATAAAACTTCTCAAGTTCCTCTTCCTTATCTATAAAATAAAGATTTCCCTCCAAATAAAAGTCCTCTATTCCTCTCATTAAGTTACCAATTGAATAAAAAGAATTAGTTTTTCCTCCTATAGGAAAATTGCTCCTCTTATCACTACTAAAATTTCTTCCTGTTATTCCTGTATTAATTTTGTATATTCTAACATTCATTCTCTAATCCTCACCTTAATGTTTTATCTTATTAGTTTAAAATAATTACCTTTTCATGTAATTAAAACGCTTTCTTTAAATATACCATGTGAATTAATTACTTTCCACCTCCATAAATTTGTTTATAATAATTATCTAAAAAAATTCTTAACACTATTTAATTTTTCATTGCTTAAAAGGACCTTATAAAAATCTTGTTTTTTAACATCTTATCTTTAGTAATAATTAAAATTTTAAAAAAGTTATTATTAACCTATAATTTTTAATATAGTTTTGAATAATGGTTTTATTCTTAATTAATTGGATATAACAAGTCTATTTACTCAAATTTTTAAAAATGATTTAAATTTATGAATGTGATAAAATAATAATATTACTCAAAAAAAAGAACTTTGAAAGGAGAACATAAATGAAACCAGAAGAATTACTAAAAGAAGCTAATTTACTTCAAGAAACTATTGTTTCAAACAGAAGATATTTACACTCACATGCTGAGACAGGATTTGATTTAAAAAACACTCTTGCCTTTGTAAAAAAAGAGTTAATTGATATGGGCTATGAGCCAATAGAATGTGGAAAAGCAGGACTTATTGCTTTAGCAGGTGGAAAAAAGGAAGGAAAAGTTTTCTTAATCAGAGGTGACATGGATGCCTTACCAATAAAAGAGGAATCAGATGTTGAGTTTTCTTGCCAAAGTGGAAAAATGCATGCCTGTGGCCATGATATGCACACATCTATGATGCTTGGAGCTGCAAGATTATTAAAAAAATATGAGGATGAAATTGAAGGAACTGTTAAACTTATGTTCCAACCTGCTGAGGAAATTTTTGAAGGTTCTAAGGATATGATTAAAGCAGGAGTATTAGAAAATCCAAAGGTTGATCAGGCACTAATGATTCATGTAATGGCAGGAATGCCTTTTAATGCAGGTACTGTTATTGTTCCTGTACCTGGAATTGGCGCCCCAGCTGCTGATTATTTTGAAATAAAGGTTCAAGGAAAAGGATGTCATGGTTCTATGCCTAATACTGGGGTTGACCCACTTAATGTAGCTGCTCACATTTTAATTGCATTACAAGAAATTCATGCTAGAGAACTTGCCATAAGCGATCAAGCAATTTTAACAATTGGAACAATGAATGCTGGTATTGCTGCCAATGTAATCCCTGACACAGCTACTATGGGAGGAACTATTCGTACTTTTGATGAAGAAACACGCTCATTTATAAAGGAAAGAATTGAAGAAATTACAGAATATACTGCAAAATCCTTTAGAGCTTCAGCTGAAGTAATTTGGGGAAGTGGATGCCCAACCTTAGTTAACGATAAAGACTTAACTATATGCTCTGAAAAATACATAAAAGAACTTTTAGGGGAAGATAAAACATTCTCTGTTGCCAAACTAAATGCCATGGCTGGAAATCAAAAATCTGCTAAAACCTCTGGCTCAGAAGACTTTGCTTACATAAGCCAAAAAGTTCCTGCTATCATGTTAGTTTTAGCTGCTGGAAACCCAGACAAAGGATATCCATACCCACAACACCACCCAATGGTTAAATTCGACGAAGAAGTTTTATCTAGTGGTAGTGCAGTTTACGCCTACACAGCAATGCGTTGGCTTCAAGACCATAAATAAATTTTAATATAAGAATTTTACAAGAGATTGTAGAGAATTTTGTTTTCACACAAAATTCCCTACAATCCCTTTTACTACAAAGATTCATAATTTCATGTTATTAAACTTTATCTTATTATAAAGACATCATCCTAGATAAATTCTTGTATTTAATGAATTCATCTTCAATATATTTCTCATATAACTTATCTTTACTATAAAAAAGATCTAATAAACTATCCCTCTTTAAAGATTCAGCCTCATATATTCTTTCTATATTAAAATCCTCTTTATTTTTTAATAAAATTGCCTCATATAAAGTTTGTTCTTTGCATTCTTTACTCCTAATAAGAGAATAAAAACTTCTGCTATACTCAAACAAAACTTTTAATTCACCTTTATCCCCTTCACAAATTTCTTTAATCTCAATATCATAATTTATATTCTTTTTTTCAGAGTTTTCTCTAAGGTTTACCAAAAACCTTTTTTCATATATACACAATAATCTCTCATCAGTCATAGTAAAGAACATTCCAACATTAGATGTGTCAATAGAATCACCTATTTCCCTATCAAAGTTTTCAAACCTAAAAAAGTTTTTAAAAAAAATCTCAATCTTTGCTTTTAAGTCTTCATCATTTATAATCAAGTATTTCTCACTTTTATTAGATAAAGTTATAGATACTACTAATATACTGACTATGATTAAAACAAATATCACACGCGAAAAATTGACTCTCTTATTCACTTATTACCCCCTAGATAAATTATTAACCACAATAATATATTAAAATCTTAACTCTTCAAGTATATTAATAATAAAATCTAATACTATTTTCATAGAACTCTCTTCAACTATTTCAATACAATCTCTATCTCCATTATGAACTGTACTCATAAACTCTGGAGGATTAGGTATAAGATCCTTTGTTGGAATTTTATTTTCAAGTTCTAACTTAATAAGCTTTTGTATTATCTCCACATCCCCTTTGGGCACTACCCCAATAGATATGTTAGGTATATTTTCAGATTCAAAGCTTCTATCATCAGAACCAGGAGTTCTTTTTATAATCTCAATATATTCCTTATCTAATAATCCTTCACTTATTATTTTTTTCTCTTTCATTGCTCCTAAATTCTTTTCAGGCCCTATAAGCATCATATCTCCAAACCCAAAAGTATCAATATTAATCATTGCATATATGTTCTCTCTTCCAGTACTAAAGATATACTGTTCACTTCCCCTATCCTCATATTCCTCTCTATCAAAAAATACAAGATCAATAGGCATGTTAGCTTTATTTAATTTAAGATACTTAGCTACCGCTATTAAAATACTAACTCCAGAACCATTATCATTTGCCCCACAACTTCCTTCAATATTATCATAATGTGCACCAATAACTAACTTAGGCAATTTTATTTCACTATTGAAAGTAAAAATTATGTTATCAACAAAATGATTACCAAATTTCTCATGATGTATTTTATATTTCAAATCATTTTTCTTAAGTATTTTAATTAAAGATTCTCTACGTTCAACTTTATTAACTTTTGAAATTAATCTTACATTTTCTAACATAATATTGTCCCTTACACTTAACATGCTAAATATCAAAACCTCACTTAATTATTTTTATTTCTCTCTTTTATTAAAGTAAAATTATTCAATATTGTTATAAAACAAGTTATGATTTTTTATTAATTACTTCTAATTCAATTCCAATTACGCCATACTTAGCTATATCTTCTTTTGAGTAATATTGTTCCATATCAGTATAATGTGAAATCTCATCTTCCCTATAGCCAAGTTTTACTTTATTGAATTCTTTATATAATTCTTCAAAATTATTGTACCTATAAATATCTATTACCTTAACATCTAATTGTTTATTATCATTCATTGTACTTATAAACTTTATATAATCACCTTTTGAAATTTTCTTCCTCTTTTCATCATATAATCGCATTTCAATTGTTTTTATTCCAACTTCTATCATTTCAAATGAATCTGGACTTAAACTCATAACATGTGTCTTCACTTTACCATCCCCTTAAATTTAAATTATATTTAATCTTAATAATTTTATATATCCTCTTTTTCCATTTCATACTTAACTTTTTTAATATAATCTAATATGTTCTATATTAAATATAATCCATCCCAAATCCTCCTTGCAATATTTGACTTAAAATCAGCAAAGTTACAAAACTAAAATAATTTAAAATCCAATTCTATGTTTTAATAATATTTGAATATTATGTTAAATAATGTTAAAATATTTCATATAAAACAATTCAAAGGAGGGCTATTTGTGACTTTATCTGAAAATAAAACACTAGAACTTACGAAAAGTATTTTCTCATTAATATTTATTTATATAGGAATAGAATTTTTAGCAATTTTTATCCTTGTACCAATTTCTCTAGTATTAAATCTAGTATTTAAAACAGATATTTCGATAAATTTTCATAATGACACTACAATGCTCACAGTAAACTGTATTACTCAAATTTTAGGAATATATTTCTTTACTAAAACCTATAGAAAAAAGGAATTTAATGTGCCAAAGATTAATAATCCTATGTCCTTAAACGCCTTTGGAAAATATGCTTTAATTTCTCTTGGTGATAGCGGTATATCAATTTTATGGCTTCTTCTTGTACAATTTATATCAAAGTACTCTCCTCTTATCAAAAGTAGCTTACAAGATTTTATTGAGCATAACGAAATATTTACTGGCAATACTATTCTTGCTTTTATATCAGTGGTAATATTTGCTCCAATTGTTGAGGAAATTATTTTTAGAGGAATAATCTTTAACGAAGTTGCTAAATATAAAGGTGGTGCCTTTCCAATAATTATATCTGCATTATTATTTGGACTAGCTCATATGCAGCCAATACAAATTGTATATACTTTTATTAGTGGGCTTATTTGGGCTTTTGTATATAGTAAAACTCATTCTCTTCCTATTGTAATGTTTTTACATATGCTAAATAATTTGCTTACCTTTGCCCCTGAGCCACTTTCAATATTTATTTCTATAATACAAGTACTTTCCATAATTCCAATGATATATTTATTGAGAAAACTCTACAAGGAAAGTAAAGTCTAACTCCCTAAAAGACACTATTAATAGCTAAATTTTAAATTATTAAAAATAAAAACTACATTCTAAATTCTCTTCAAAACAAAATATTAATAAAGATTAAGTTTTTATAGGTTAGATTTTTTTAATAATCTCTTACCTATAAAAACCCTTAACTTCCTCTCTCCTTACATCTTCTTACTATCTACATAAAAATATTTATTCACTACTATATTTTAAAATCATTAATTAAAAGAAATCCTCTCTACCTCAATTTCCATTTACTCATATTTATTTAAGAAAAAAGTGATTTAACCTAAAAAATTAAACCACTTCTTTTCTTTATAAACTATATTATAAAATTCCTATTAAATTAATAACTTCCTTCTAAAGCTTGTATATCCCCTATTATACCTACTTATCCTCCCAATTCACCAACATCTTCTTTATAAAACTTGTACAATTCTCTCTCTTAAAAATTTCTTTTAACTATTACTCCCACAAGCTTTCCAACTAACAGTCCACACAGAGCTCCATAAGTAATAACAATTGATCCAAATTTTCTTATAAAAAATATGCTTATTGCTACTCCAACCCACATTCCAATAGACATATAATCTACTTTTTTATATACTTTCTTATTTATATCATCTGATTCTTTAGAATATCTTTTATTCCGTTCTAAATTTTTATTATTCCTAAAATCATTTAAAACTATAACGAAAATAATTACAAGTACTATAGAGGGCAAAATATCCAAAAAAAACTCTTTCATAATCTCTACTCCTAACATTTCTTTTAAACAAATTATAATATATTTAAATTTTATTTACAACTTATACATTTTTAAACAATAATCCCAAAATCCTATAGGAAATTATGATAAAATAGTAAGTGATTTTACATTAACTAAAGAAAATTAAAAAAGAAAGTGAGAAACCAAATCATGCAACTATATATTTTTATTGGAATAATCCTAGTTATTTTATCTGTGATTTATTACAACATGAAATCCAAAGGTAAGTTTATTAAAAGCTTAAATGAAAGTTTTGGACACAAGCCTAAGGATTATCTTGAAGATTTTGATATGACCTTTCTAAAAAATCACTATGAAGTTCGTAAGAAAAATGAATCCTCTGGTGAATCAATTGATGAACTAACTTGGAATGATCTAGATATGGATACAGTTTTTAAGCGTATAAACTACACAAAGACAAGCTTAGGGGAAGCCTATTTATACTATAAACTTAGAAAAATTAGTTACAATGAAGATGAGTGGACAAGCTTAGAAAATCTTATAACCCTATTCACCACCAATGAAGAATTAAGAAATAAAGTATCACTGCTTTTACTTAAAGTTGGCAAGTTAAATGACCTTAACTTAACCAATTTCATTTACAATCCTAAGTTTAGTAAAATACCTAGTTATTATAAATATCCCTTATTATCCTTAGGTTTTATATTTTCAATACTCCTATCCTTTATTTACACAAAGGTTGGCCTTATACTTAGCTTTATTTTTCTATGCATAAACATATTGTCATACCAAAGTGAAAAAATATTTTTAGAAGATAGGTTTAAAGTTATGATTTACCTATTAAATAACATTAATCTTTGTAGAAGCCTATCTAAAATTAAGGATAAAGATTTTGAGTTCTTTAAAAATGAGGTAAACTCTACCCTTCATAACTTCAAGGCTTTAAATAAGGTGAAAATTTATGGTGATAGCTTTCAAAAGAATGAAAACTCCTTTACTGATATTGATATTATTTTTGATTACATAAAGATGTTTTTTATGGTGGATATTATAACTTACCAAAATTCAGTTAAAATCTTGGAAAAAAACAAGGAGAATCTTTATAAGATATATGATATAGTAGCCAAGTTAGATTTTGCCCTAAGTCTTGCTTACTATAGAAAAAGTCTTAGTGAATACACTACCCCAGAATTTATTGAAAGTGAGGATATAGTCCTAGAAAATATATACCATCCTCTTATTGATAATCCTGTGAAAAACTCCATACTTATAAAGAATAATATTCTCTTTACAGGGTCAAATGCTTCTGGTAAGTCTACTTTCATAAAAGCAGTGGCTCTAAACTGCATACTTGCCCAAAGTTTAAACACTGCTTTATGTTCAAAATATAGATGCAAGTTTTCTAAGGTGGTAACATCTATGGCAATAAGAGATAATATTCTACCTGGTGATAGCTACTTCATTGCAGAAATAAAAAGTCTAAAAAGGCTCCTTGATTCTTTAAATGGAGAAATTAGAGTTTTAGCCTTTGTTGATGAAATATTAAAAGGGACAAACACCATAGAGAGAATATCTGCCTCAGCCTCCATATTAAAATATGCTGAAAGCACCAATGGAAGGTTGCTAGTAGCCACTCATGATATGGAATTAACTCAAATCCTTGAAACCTATGAAAACTATCATTTTAGCGAAACTGTTACAGAAGATGGAGTAAGCTTTGATTACAAACTAAAAAAAGGGCCTTCCAATACAAGAAATGCCCTAAAACTTCTTAAAGCAATGAACTTTAATAAAGAAATAGTTTCCTCATCAAATCAAGTATATAATAATTTCATAGAAACTGAAAAATGGGGAAAGCTTTAGAACTTTCCCCATCTATTCTAATTCATATAATTATCTATTAAATAATAACATCTTTCCTTGCTTTCCTTTGCCACTTCTGAATTTACCATAAGAGGAGTAACTGAACCGCCTTCATATTGTTTCCTTATTTCAGCTATATTACTTTCTTTTTCTTTAATCCAAGCCATTTCACTCTTCTCAAGTTCCTTAGCCTTTTCCTTGCTTAAATTTTGTTTTAAGTAATCATAAATTTCATTTAACTCATCATCATATAATTTAGCTTGTTCACCGCTTATACCATTCATTCCTGCTTGTGTTGATCCCTCATCAGTTTCATACTCTTTATCTAACTTCTCAGACTCACTATCTATCTTTTTCATCTTTTGAAGATACTCTGATTTTGCTTTTGCTAAGCTACTTTCATCCTTTGAGTTCTCCTTTTTAGAAGCACTCTTACTCTCTTCCTTCTTAGAAGAATTACTTGCTCCTTTACTTTCCTTTTTATTAGAATTATCTACTTTAGCAGTCTCCTTAGTGCTGCTATCATTCTTACTATTATCTTCTTTCTTTTCACTCTCATCTTTATTTGTAGCTTCTTTATCCTTAGAATCAGAATCTTTAGCCTGTGCTTTATCTGCTTCCCCCTTATCCTTTGCCACATCAGCAGAATCTTTTGAACTAGCAGCCTCACTATTTTCTGAACTATTTACAGAAGCCCCCTCATTAGAACTATTTTTCTTATCTCCACAGCCAACTAAAACTCCTAAACTAAGTACTACAGCCAATAAACTAATTAAATAATTTCTCTTCTTCATATCATAACTCCTTTTAAAATGTATTTATTCCTTTTACTTTTTCAATTATATACCAATTACAAATATTAATTTCTTCCTTTAATTTTCTATTTAACCTTAAATCCCATGTATTTTTTTCTAATTTATAACAATAATTAACATATGCTTAAAAATAGTTATTTTTTATTTGTATTTTTTACAATATATCAAAATTCAACTTTACAGTAATTATAATATCAAATATAAAAAGGAATCTTCATGGTTTCTTAGAATTATAATAGCTATAAAGCAGAAATCTTCTAACTTATAAGGAGGTAATTCATGGATGATCTAATACTTAAGAGATGTAAATACTGTGATAAAACATATGAAGGAACAAGTGAAAGCTGTTGCTGCTCTGAGTCTTGCAATATTAAATATCAAAAATATATGAAACAAAGAGAAAAAACTGAAACTCCAGTAAAGATTTTTTCTATAATACTCTTATTAATTTTCTTTATTAATATAATGTTTTTACCTAATAATCCTATATCAAAATATTTATTCATGTCTATTTCATTAATAGCACCTGCTTTAAATGTAATATTTCCCTTTGGAGAAGATAAGGGTTTGCAAAAAAGAGGTGTAAAAAAAACTAAAATACTTATCAGAACTATTTGGTGAACTGTTCTAATTTATATATTAACTTACTACTTTTTAGAACAATTGTAAGTTAATATATTTATATGGAATAAAAGGTTGGTAGAGTGGTAAAATGTCAAAAGTTAAATTTAATAAACTTCCTTTAGTTTATCCTATACCATCAGTATTAATAGGAACAGTTATAAATGATAAACCTAATTTTGCAACTATAGGAAACTGTGGAATAATAAGCGTTAACCCTGCTGTTATCTATATATCAATGGAAAAGATTCATTATACAAATAAAGGCATAAGGGAAAATCAAGTGTTTAGTATCAATATACCTTCAGCAGATTTAGCTGAAAAAGTTGATTATTGCGGACTTGTTTCAGGAAATAACATTGATAAATCACAGGTTTTTAAGTATTTTTATGAAAGTAATAATAAAATTCCACTGATTGAAGAATGTCCAATAAATATGGAATGTAAAGTAACAAAGATAATTGAAATTTATGATATGGAAGTATTTATTGGTGAAATAATAGAAACTTATGTTAACCAAGACTTACTTACAAATGGTTTTCCAGATACAAAGAAGATAAATCCACTTATCTACTCTATGGACAATAATTATTGGGAAATAGGTAACTTTATTGGAAATGCTTTTAACATAGGAAAAAATATTAAATAGTAATTCACAAAGTTTTTATATAAAAAATTATAGGTGGACAATCCACCTATAATTTGTTTAATGAATCAATACTAATCAATAAATAAAAAACTACACATTTTTTCTATTGCCATACTTATCAAAATTCTTCCTTAAAGCTCTCTCTGTAGGAAATATTGAAGCAACTAAAACTACCATCTGTACCACAATAAGTGTTCCGCCCCAGGTTCCTATAACCTGTTCACCTCTTCCAAGGACAAATAACATAATAATAAAAGATACCACAAACATAATCCATCCTATTTTAAGCCATAGCTTTCCACAATATTTATGTGCAAACTCCCAAGTATCCTTATTTTTCATAGACATTGAAGTTCTGTACCCAAATAAATAATTAATTTCCTTTGGCGCCTGTTTGCTAAAGTATTTACCAAAAATAATCATTATAAGTGGTATTAATAATTCCATAACCATCATAAAAATCCAAAATCCCATTTTCTATCTCCCCTTTTAATCTAATTTATTCTTTAAGATACTTTCTAACTATTTTATCTAAGGATTTTAAAGTTTCTTTCTCACTTTCAAGGTTTACTGCATAAACTCTAACTCTTTTATGCTCTTCCTCATCCAAGTACCAAGACTCTAAATATTTTCCATCTTCACCCTCTATTCTTTCATTATAAGGATAAAGAGGTATAACTGTCCTTGCATTCTTATATCTAGTAAGATAAGCATACATTTGATAAAGGTCTTCTCTCTTAACTCCATGCCTATTAAACTTACTCTCTACACTCTTCCACTTTGTATCTATTATTACACTCTCTATTCCATTCTTTTCAATTACTATATCAGGAATAAGTTTAAACACTCCTCTATTGCTTTCTTCCTTTATTAAAAGCTTGTATTTTGAATGCTGCATATGAACAGTTTCTTTATAAAGAAGTTCCCTTAAAAGCTTTCCTATATAAATTTCAAAGATTTCATTCATCTTAAAAAGTATAGAATAAGCCTTATTTCCTCCTGAGTTTCCAAGGGCTGACTCTCCTAAAACAATCATCTTTCCTAAGGTAAAAGCATCCTCAAAGGGTTTATTTAACCTATTAAAACTAAAATTATTCACCTCATTTAAGGTAACATTTCTTTCATCTACATCTCCTAAAATCATCTCTGAAATTCTTAAAAGCCTTAAGGTTTCTCTGTTTTTCACACTCTTCATGACTTCTTTTACAAAGAAGCTTAATATCTTATTTAATTTATTATCCCTAGAAAACTCCTCAAATCTACAAAAAGCCTTTGAACTATGAGAAGCCATGTTCTTAATCTGCTCCTGAACCCTTAAGCTTCCCTTTAAGGAATTTATATTCTCCTCAATATAAACATACTCCCCATAGACTCCTTTCCCAAGCTCTTTTTGAAGTTTTTCACTAAATAAATATGCCAGTATCTCATTTAGACTTTGCTTATATAACTTTAATGAACTGATTTCTGAATAATTAACCTTCAAAACTCCACACTTAGAAAGCATATTTAAAAGGGCTTTTCTTTCAAGCTCTGCACTATGATTTATGCTTATTTTAGGAAGTATTTCTATGGAAACTGTTGAAAGCCTCATGTATCCAACATAGTTTATAAATCTTAAGGTGTCTCTTTCCCAAAGTATATTATCCATATCTAACTTTTTAGACATAGCATAGTTATAAAGTTCATGAGCCTCTCTTCTGCTTATTATCTTTTCACAGCTATAGTTCCCATAAAAATCTTCTTCACCCTCATTAAAATCATCTCTGCTTTCATAAAAAGTTTCTCCAGAGTTCTTCTTAATAAAGTCACTTTTATTTTTTAAAATCTCTTTTCCATAATCCTCTTTATCATAATCCTTTTCTATATGATTATAGAAGTCATTAGACTTTTCATCACCTAAATTTAGTCTTTCTAAGTGATTTCTATCTTTTTCAGAGTCTTTTCTACTCTCTAAATCCCCTTGTTCTCTTATTTTATCTAGTATAAAGTCATCTACAATCCTAAGGGATTCATAGCTTTCCTTAATAATTATATGCCTCATTGTCTATTCCTCATCTTCATAGATATTTAGAAAGGCCTCTTTTTCTGGATTTTCCACTATGGAATACTTATACTCTTCTCCATAAGAATCCACTCCCATTCCCTTAAAAAGTTTTCTTGTATCAATTCTACTCTTTTCTATGAATCTATTAGCTCTTCCCTTTTTACAAGCACCTCCAAGGACTAGCTCTACCTTTTCCCAATCTCCATAGAAATACTCCTGCACCAAAGGTATAATCTTATTTTTCATTATGGAAACAAGTTCTTCAAAGGTAAGGTCTTCTTTCAAAAAGTAAGAGTGTCCAATTGTATGTTCTCTGTCAAATAAGTATTCTATCCTCTCATTAATCACCCTTAAAAACTCTCTTAAATTAATCCCACAAGCATCTTCTTTTAAAAGTTCTTCCTTAGGCATGTATTCAAAAAACTCAAATCTTCTTCTTAAGGCTGTGTCTAGTAAGGCTATGGATCTATCTGCTGTATTCATAGTTCCTAATATGTACAAGTTTTTTGGCACTCCAAAGCTTTCATTAGAATATGGAAGAGTAACCTTAAGCTGATTTTTCTCTCCAAGTCTCTTATCATCCTCTATTAAGGTTATAAGTTCTCCAAAGATTTTAGAAATATTTCCTCTGTTAATTTCATCTATAATAAGCACATAGTTTTTAGGACTTTTTGAAGCTTTTCTACAAAGCTTTTTAAAAATCCCATCCTTAGGAACAAATCCTGCTCCACTTTCATTGCTTCTTAAGCCTTCCACAAAATCCTCATATCCATAACTTTGATGAAATGTACAAAAGGCTATTTGTCCTTCCTCTAAAAGTTCATTAAAAATCTTAATTACTTTTTCTCTTTCCCCTTCATTCCCTATTAACTCTTTATACTTTTTAAAATCAATAATCTCTAAAGCTCTATTTATGGCATTATAAGTTTTCCCTGTTCCTGGAGGACCATATAGAATTTGATTTTTCACCTTAAGAATCTTTGGTTCTTCTAAATACTCTTCTCCATCCTCATTAATTCCTAGCTCTTTCTCCCCTGATAAGGAATACTCTCCTTCAACAGCTAAGTCATAATAAGGCTTAAGCTCCTTAACTGCATCTTCAAAAAACTCTCTTATTTCCTCTTTGCTAATTCTTTTAATATCTTCATAATATAAGGTTCTTCCTATTTGAAGTTTTAACTCTTTTCTTTCCTTAACATCCTGTATTAAAGCCCTTATATCACTTGTTTTTCCTCTCTCTAAATAACTATAATCACTATAATTATCCCAGTACTCAAATTTATCCTCCTCAGGATCTAACTCCTCTAAAAATCTAAAATGTCTAACATAGTCCCCTTCATCACTTTTTAAATCCTTAGTTTCTAAAACCACCCTAAATCTAAGCTTATTTCCCTCCTCAATCTTATCTGCAAATATGGATATGCTAGTTGAAAATCCTATCTTCTCTGGCTCCTTAAGCTCAATCCAAAGATAGTTTCTAACCCTTGTAACCCTTGCAGCAACTAACCACTTTGAAGCTCCCTTTTTTTCATAAACTAAGCCCTCTTCTTTAAATAAATCCCCAATAGCTCTAAATTTACTTAAAGTCTCCTGTGCCTCTTCTCTCAAAGCTATATATTTATTCTTTTCCTCAATATTTTCCTCATTTTCAGGGTTACTATATTCTTCCCCTGCATGATTCTTTAAAAATTCTAATATACTTAAATAATCCTCTTTTGTAAGACCCTTAACTTCCTTAGTAACTTCATTCTTTATCTTATCCATATAAAAACACCTTCTATGTAATTTTCAATTTGTAAATAATCCATCTATGCAACATTCTATCTATGTGTTCCATAATTTTATATCCTATCTTTATCTTAATCTATAAACTTCTTTTTTAACATCTTATCTGTAAAAAGCATAAACTTATATTTTCTTTTTAGATACTTAAAATTCTCTCTTTATCTTATAAATAATTTACCCCAAATAAAAATTCTTATCTTATAAATAAATATAAAAAAAGAGAATGAAAAATTCAATTCTCTTTTAAAATTATTTTCTGTTTTTAGTACATTCCCTTACCTTGCATTATTAAAATAATAACTAGTATTAAGCTATACATTGATTTATCTGAAAAGAAAAAGAATATTAAACTTATTATGGTATATCTTAAAGCTAATTTCTTATTGTACTTAAAGTAAATTATACTAAGTATAAATATAATTACATTTAAAATCATTAAGCAATCTATTATTAAGTTCAAATTCTCATAAAGTGTTGTAAAGTTAAAAAATATAAATGCTGTACAAATAAATTCTATTATTAAGCCTATAAATATTACTCTATCAATATTTATTTCAACGCTACCTTTTCCCATTACTAATTTCTCCATAATAAATATAATTATTTTTCTTTATTTTCAATAAATACAGCTATAACCCCACAAAAAATAGCACCGACTATTGAAATCCAAAGAGCAGTATTAATTTGAAATTCCCCCCCATAAAATTAATCTATATATTTAATCATATTCTTAAGACAATTTAACCTTTCTTTTTAATAACCTTCATTCTGTGTGAAACCTCCCACCCTAACTCTATGCTTCCTATTTGCTCTAGAGTATTTTCATCATATATAAATAACTTTGAATCCCTAGTTAATATAAATAAGTAACCATCCAAACTCTCTATATAACTTATATCCTTTACATCATCAACTAATTTTTCAAACTCAAGTGTCTCCTTATTAAAAATAAGAAAACCATTATTCTTATTATGAATTTTTCCATTTAATACATACTCATATTTCTCATTGCCATAAAAGCTACCATTCATATCATAAGGAACCTCTTTTCTCTCCTTGATCTCCCCATGACTGTCCATGACAATAATTTCATTTTTATTTAAATCTCCACTTTCTTTTAAAGTTATATTAGTAAATATTACATTATTCCCTTTAGAATCTCCACATAGGGCATTAACAACATTGCATATTGGTTCTTTACTAATTACTCTTCCTTCTAAAGTTTCTCTATTTATGGCATATAAACTTCTGTCCTGTGCATCTAAAAAACCTAACTTCTTAGCCCCTTCTAGGCTTAGAACTATTTCTTTTTCTCCCACATAATAATCTCTAATATATCCCTTTAAATAAAGTTCTTTAATTACTTCCTTGCTATTTGTATCAATCACCTTTAGCTTTAATCCTTGAGAATCTTCAGGTTGAACAGTAATATTCTGCTCAAGGAAAATCCTATTATTTTCCCTATCACTTATTACAGTCTGTGGATTTCTTATATCATCAAACTCTATTTCATCCTCTAACTTTCCCTCATTAAAAATTAAGAGTCTATTTGCATTCTTGGGATTTTCTATATCAGAGGAATAAGGAACATATATCTTTCCACTAGAGTCCTTCTCAATAAATAAAAAGTTAGCTGAATCATACTTTACATTGATATTATCTATCTTTGAGTAATTTATATTTCCCTTCTCAATATTACTAATTTGAATTAATCCTAATCCCTTACCATGAGCTATATAAATATCATATAATGAATCTTTAGAATAACTCTTCTCAATATTTTTACCTTTTGTATAAATCCCCACTTGCTTCTTAATACTTGGTCCTATAGCTATTAAAAACACTATTATAAGCGCAGCTATAAACACTTCTTTTTTATGTTTCATAATTCCCCCTTACTTAAAACATTTTTTAATAATCCCAAACTCTTCTCCCTACAAATATTCCATTAAGTCTATATAAAAGTTTTAAGAAAGTATTTTAAAAATAATTAAGCTTTCTTAATTTCATTTAGCACACCTTCTTATGTATATTCTACCATTTTTTTTATAAATTCACCACTCACTTTATCAATACAAATTTTTTATACTAAATAAAAAAGCTTCTATCAAAATTTAAATTATAAAACCTCTAAAAACATATTAATAAAGTCTTATACTTACTAAATTTTGATACAAGCTCTTTGATATATTAATCAAATATTCTATTTAATTATGCTAAAAAATACTTCTTCCTTCTTTACCTGCTAGTAGTGTTCCTTGATGAAAAGACATCTTCCACTTTCCATTTTCCTCTGTCCACAAAGAACTACGAAGGGAATATCTTTTTCTCTCATCTAACTCATCATGTTTTATTACCCTGTAAGTGGCTAAAATACAATTCTCTGCAACCTTCTTCACCTTAAAATTTAATATTTCCCAATCTAATGTTCTCTCATCCTCTTCATCTTGAAAAACATCTCCACATTTATAATGATATTCACTTCCTGAACTACTAAATTCAACAAAATCATTTGATAATATTTCATTTATTTTCTCTGCTGACTTTCTCACTTCAGACTTTATTAAATCATTCTCTAGCTGAAATATTTGTTCCTTAATAGAATCCATACTACCACCTCATCTTAAGATCTAATTACTCATAATTATTTTAAAAGCCAATCCCTTTTTATTACTGTTATTAATTAAAAAAACAATATATCCCTCTAAATATATCTCTATTAATATTTTAGATAGAAAATATTACAAAATTAAGACAACGAAAAAATATAAGCAGTTATAAGAGGAACTTTTAATTCATCCTATAACTGCTTAATTCTCTTTCTGAAAATATTAACTTTTAGTTAGCTCATAAAATTATTATGTCGAGTAATAATTTTGTATGTATTAGGCAGATAATATTAAGCTACCTAAAAATTAAATCTCTCAATAAAATTTACTACTCTTACATTATATACCATAAAACTTTATTTTAAAATAGTAATTATCAATAAATATAAATTATTACAAGTTTTTTCTTCTGAAACAACCATTTTCTTATAACATATTATCAATAAATATATTATAAACAGTAATTATCTTTTCTCTCTAAACCTCCTTGTAAAATCCATTATTCCTAATACCATAAAAATTTTAGCTTTTATAAATAATATGTAACCCTCTTGGTACTATCAGTTATTTCCTAATTAATTCTATAAATAGCTAAGCTATTTTTCCCTAAACATTATGCATATAATTAGTTTATATTCCATATATTATCTCATCTAGGTTCTTTCCCAAGCTAAAAATTATGGAACTTATAGCACTAATCAAAATTTAAATTGAGTATTTATCATAAGGCTTATTAAATTTAGATATAAGATCTTTATTATCTCCACAAAGAAAAGTAAGGGTTTGTAATAAAAACTTATTAAACTTATTTTTATATACTTTATATATTAACCTCCATTTAAAAGAGAATTTATAATAATATCTTCTTAACCCTTGCTATGTAAGTTTCTTTAATAAGAAAATTCAAGGAAAAGTTTATCACAAAAGCTACTTAGACTATTTTTTATAAATTGAGGTGAATTATGAAAAAAATCATTAAACTATTTCAAGCCATACTAAACATATTTATTTTTCTAGCCCTATATTACATTTTATCCTTTATAGGCTCTCTTTTATTTTTATTATTCTGCTGCTTTATAACAAAGACTCCCTTAAGACTATTACCTCCTAATTTTATTGACTCAAATTTCTTTATGATTGATGGATTTGCTTGTTTTTTAACCATGTTAGTTTATCTTCTTATATATAAATGTAAGAAATATAACAAGAACAAAATTATTAATAAACTTCCAAGAAAAGATATTCCTAAATACGCCTTAATTTCAATTGGTATGGGAGGGCTCTCTGCTCTATGGCTCATATTTGCAGATACAATATTATCCTCTATTACCCTTGTAAAAAATAGCTTGCAAAATTTTTCTCAAATATCTGAAAGCTTAAATAATGAAGCCTATATATTTATATTTTTATCTGTAATTTTATTTGGCCCAATTGTTGAAGAGTTACTTTTTAGAGGATTAATTTTTAACGAAATAGATAAGATAAAGGGAGGAGCAGCACCTATAATTCTCTCTGGTCTTTTATTTGGATTATTTCATAGGGAGCCTGTCCAAGTTGTTTATGCCTCTATATTAGGAATTATTTTAGGATTTGTATATAGTAAAACTCGTTCTCTTCCTTTAGTTATATTCATGCATATGCTAAATAACCTAGTTGCAACCCTTCCCCCTCCACTAGCTAAGCATGAAATACTCCAGTTTGTTAATGGCTTTCAAATAATTAGCATAGTTCCAATGGCCTATCTATTATATAGACTATACAAAAAAGGATCTTTAACAAGCTAAGCTTAATTTTAATTTAAGGTTATTTATAATTATAAATTTAAGGATATTTATGATTATTAATTTTAATATGTTTTTCAAGTGTACATAAAAACATCTTAATTTAATGCTCAATTAAAATTCCTTTATTAATAATAAAAACTTTTTAAATAACCTTAATTCCTAAAAGTACACCTCTTAAAAAAATTTTAAGCACTAGCAATAAAATAATAAGACTTATATATAGATTCTTAAATTAACACAATAATATATTTACAATCATTTTTAAGTCTAAACATATTTAAAAGAAATTCCACCTCTAACCCCAAAAGTTTATTTTAGTAAATATTATTAAATACTATTAACTATTAGTTTATAATATATGTATAGTACTTAATTTTGGAGGAATAAGAAATGAAATATTTTATTGTTGAAGGTATATTAAAAGATTCAGATAAGATTAATGAAGATATAATGAAAGAACATATGGCCTATACTCAAAAGGCAATGGATGAAGGAATAATATTAGTCTCTGGACTTAAATCAGATATGAGTGGAGGCATATTTGTTATTAAATCAGAATCTGTAGAAAAATTAGAAGCCTACTTATCAAAGGAACCATTTAAACTTTATGGAATACAAGATTATAAATTTGTAGAGTTTAATGCTCACTATTTTAATCCATCACCAAGTGAATGGTTTAAATAACCTTTTAAACAAAACTTTTAAAAAAAGAGTGTTTTAAATTACATAAATATATAACTTAAAATACTCTTTTCTTTTTATTATTTAACTTTATATATAGCCTCTCTTTTAATTTCTCTTTAATTTTTTTAACCTCAATTAAGGCATTAGACGTTTAACACTTTTTCAATTAATAGTTTTATTAAATATCTTCTTTAATAGAAAAATTATTAAGGCTTAAATTATAAATATTTATAGGTAAATTAAAAAAGTCTTTCTTAATACTTATAGTATTTTTTCATAAATAATATAATTGTTATTATCTATACTTAGAAGTCATTCATTAACATAGGTAGTATTTCATTCACTTCAAATATTTCTTCTGTTTCAAATATCTCTTGTAAATTTTCTATATTTTCATCTGAATGTTCAATATCTTTAGAGTAAATACGGCTAACCTCTACCATATCTTCCTCTGTAAATTCATTATTATTCTCTATAAACCTTACTACAGCAAGCTCCTTAATCATTAAGGTGCTGATTATGCCTAACTTTATCTTAGCAGAGATATCATAGTCAAAAATAGCTTTCATGAAATATCTAAATATAAAATATACAAGTATATTTTTAAACTTATATAAATTTTCTTTGTAATACTCATTAAACTCCTTGTGCTTTCTTAAATAAAACTCTTCATTTCCTTCAAAATACTTTAATGCTTTCTCTAGTCCTAAAGGATCATTTGAGTTTATATGCTTTATTTTCTTATAAACCTTTAAATATTCACATAAGTTTTTATGTTTAATGCTTTCTGTTCCTTTAAAACCTTCTAGTTCCTTTATAAGTGTATTTATGAAATTTTCATCCCTATACTCTTCCATAAGCTCTGGGATTTCATCCATATCCCCTAAATCTATCTTGTTTTGAACCTCTTTAACAAATTCAAGAGCTAAGGCTGCCTTTGTTCCTAAATCTAAATCGTTTCTTTCCATAATATTAAAGACAATATTCCTATACTCTAAAAACTCTGAAAGAACCTCTTCATCAATGCCTTCATCAAAGTAGTCTTCATCCTCAGTAAAGCTATCCACTTCACTATTACTGCATTCACTGTCTTCACTATTTCTTAATTCAAAACACTCTCTATTTTCACTTAAGTTAAAACACTTACTATTTTCACTATTCTTTAAGTTGGAAGATTTACATAAATCACAGTTTGAGGACTTTATATTTTCACAGGATAAGCTTAAATTATCTTCTAACTCTTCTTGCATCTCATTTTCACAATTATCCTCTTCACTTAAATTAAAAGTAGTGTTTTCAGCCTTTCTTAAAATAATTCTTGCAGCCTCTGGACATGATAAAGATAGTCCTACTTCTTTTAAATCTAAAAATTCTTCAGTATATCTAGGAAATTGCTGACAAGTATAACAAAGATGATTCTCGCCAAGATTAATATAAATCTCACACATCTTTTTTTCATTTAAGAAGGAACAGTTCCCATTATTTAAAAGGAAAATATTTTCCCCATCACTTTTAACTATCTTACTTCTTAGGATTTCTCCAAATTCACCCTCCACATTTTCATAACGCTTATAGGTTTCATCATCAATAACGATTTCCCATCCAGCACAACAAGTATCTTCGCACTCTGATGCTATACATTTAAATTCATTAAAATAATTTGGTACTCTTACTTTCATCTTTTTCCTCACAGTTTATAATAATTCTAAGTCTCACCTTTTAATTATATCAAAAAATATACGCCCTTTGTTTAATACCTTATATTTTAAAACTTTTAGAGTTCAATCCTTCTACATCATCCTAACTGTAAAAGAAGGCTAATTATCTTTAATAACTTCTCTAGAAACTATTACTTTATTAAAGCTTCTCTGGAATATAAAGTTTTTTTACTCCCATTTTCTTTCTTTAAAAACTATTGTTTTATTAAAATCTCCTTAAATTAAAGCTATCAAGCTTATACCTTCTTAAAGTTATAAAAGCTAAAATTTTATAGAAAACTCCAAAAACAATTATATTTGCCTTATTCCATAGTAAAGAATTTCAAATACTGTTATAATTTATTTGAAAAACTTCTATAATTTTCAATATAGAAGTTTTTAATAGTTAGGTTTCTAAAGCTATTTATAAGAAAAATAACTTTTAAATTAATGGGTAAATATGAATTTATGGAGGAGATTATATTTATGTGTAACAAAAACAATACCTTTGAAAAGAATCTAGATATAAGCCATAAACCAGAACCACTAATACTATTTAACAAGGATAGTAACATATGGAATTCAAAGTATTTTAGAATTCCTAATATACAATTATTAAATCATGGTGCAATTTTAACCTTTTCAGATATTCGTTATAATGGCCCTGATGACCATGCTTATATAGATATAGCTTCTGCACGTAGCACTGATTTTGGAAAGACATGGAGCTATGACATAGCAATGAAAAACAATCGTATTGACTCTACCTACTCTCGTGTAATGGACTCCACAACAGTTATTACAAATACAGGTAGAATAATATTAATTGCAGGCTCATGGAATACAAATGGAAACTGGGCAATGACTACTTCTGCAAGAAGAAGTGATTGGTCTGTCCAAATGATTTATTCTGATGACAATGGATTAACTTGGTCTAACAAAATAGATTTAACTAAGGACTCCTCAAAAGTAAAAAATCAACCAAGCAATATAATTGGATGGCTAGGGGGAGTTGGCTCAGGTATTGTAATGGATGATGGAACAATAGTTATGCCAGCACAAATTTCCTTAAGAGAAAATAATGAAAATAACTATTATTCATTAATTATCTATTCAAAGGATAATGGTGAAACATGGACAATGGGAAACAAAGTTCCTAATTCAAACACTTCTGAAAATATGGTCATAGAATTAGATGGAGCTTTAATTATGAGTACAAGATATGATTACTCTGGTTATAGAGCAGCATACATCTCTCATGATTTAGGAACAACTTGGGAAATATATGAGCCTTTAAATGGTAAAGTTTTAACTGGTAAGGGCTCTGGATGCCAAGGTTCCTTTATTAAGGCTACTACTTCAAATGGACATAGAATAGGATTAATTTCAGCACCTAAAAACACTAAAGGTGAATATATAAGAGACAATATTGCTGTTTATATGATTGACTTTGATGATTTATCTAAAGGAGTTCAAGAAATATGTATTCCTTACCCTAAAGATGGTAACAAATTAGGCGGTGGCTATTCTTGTCTATCATTTAAAAATAACCATCTAGGCATTGTTTATGAAGCCAATGGAAATATAGAATATCAAGACTTAACACCTTATTACTTACTAATTAATAAAGAATAATAAAATACTACATTATACTAAGGCAAATCAAAGTAATTAATAGAATACTACAAAACTTAAGACTAGATGAGAACTTATAAAATAAATTCTCATCTAGTCTTATCTGTTAAAGTATTTATAATTTATCTAAAAGTAATTTCAATTTTTTCTTTCAAAATGATTTCCTGTATTTAGATATATTATTGTAAATATTATTGAAACTATTAATATAACAGTTCCGATATTAAATAGTATCTTCATCATAAAAATATCACTTAAGGTAAATAATGTTATACAAAAAGCAATTATAAACATAAGTTTACCCATAAATTTACATAAAGACATAACATCATATTTTGCCTTTTTTTCCTTGGTCATAGTATTAAATCCTGCTATTAAAAATGACCATTTACCTAAGGAGAACATTATTCCTAATAAAATAAATAAAGCAATCATCAATATCTTCATACTCATAAAATCACCTCATAAATTAGATTTCTATCTTCATTCCATCATAAGCAAACTCTATGCCATCTAATTCTTTCTCAAGCTCAACATAGTCATCATAGGATTTTCCCCAATCCTCTTCTAAGTGAGTTATGATTATCCTCTTAATATTATATTTATTTTTCAACCCTTTAATGTCACTTATAGTAAATAATTCATCTCTTAAAGGATTATCTTCTTTCAAAATAAAACCATCCTTTAATACTTCCCCTACAATGGTATTTCCTATAATTAAACAATCTGCATCCAGAAAGAGTTTGCTTTCTGGAAATGGCTTAACATCGCAAGGTGCATATATTAATTTCTTTCCTTCCTTTTCAAAAACAAATACTGTTGCATGATTTACTTTAATAAAACTCACTTTTATATTTTTAATAAATATATAGTCCTCTACACTTTTTCTCTTAATAAGATTTCTCACATTTTCGTAATAATCTGAATAAGAGCCAAACTTAAATCCTATTGAATTTATATCTTTCATAACATCTTCTAATGCAAATACTTCTATTGGATTTTCACAATTCTTACCACAAGATACTTCTAACCAATTTAGCCTAAGATGCTCAAATACTCTCATTCCTAAAGTATGATCTGGATCAACATGACTAAATAAAACTCTATCAATCTCTTTTATATCACAATAATTTATTCCATAAGCAATATCTTCAGGAGTATCAACTAAAAGATTTATGTCATCTAAAAACAAGCTGCAACCACATCTTGAATAAGGTCTTCCTTTACTCCTTGCCTCTTTACATACCTCACAACTACATAATGGTTTAGGTAATGAAACACAGCCTCCACTTCCAACTATTACAAACTTCATATTTCTCACTCCATATACTCAAAATAATTAATAAATTTATAACATTAACTTTTTCCATTTTCTTATCTTTGTTCTGAATGTACCAAAAGGAGCTACTGTATTGACATGAATAAACTTATATACTTCCCAGACTGCTGTTTTTGTGGCTTCATCTGCCCATATTCTTTGATGTGGCTTAAATAATTCATCATTTGACATAGAATCTATCATTTTATATATATTTTCTATGTTTTCAGCTAAAAGAAGCTTTAATTGTGACAATGAAAGAAAAGCATATTCTTCATTAAACCAATTGTATAAATCCCCTAATTGATTCCACTTAAATTTATCCGATGGAGTTTTTACTTTTAAACTAGCTTTTTCATCCTTTTCCCACTTCAAAATTAAAGTTGTCCATCCAATTTGATATGCAAGATTTTCAGCAGGTGTTCTATCAACCTCTTCACACCTTGAATCTTTTAAATCATTTGGTATATTATCAAATTCAGCAATATACTTTTTATAATACTTGTCAATTTCTTTTTTTAATTCTTCTTTACTCTCATATGTTCTCAATGCTAACTCCCCCTTACAAATTTTATTTAATTGATTGGTTATTTAATACACAAATAACTTTAATCTTAATAAGATTACTCTAATTTTAATTGATATTATATCCCCCTAAAATTTCATTTAGAAACGATTACTTATATTTGCATAGATTATTACAAACATTATTGAAACTATTAAGTTATTTTCTATAAATCAAAATTTATCTAAAAGGCTCACTTAATATATTATAAATTTCAGTATGAAAATCACCCTTTACTCTTTTTAAAAATTCATCAGTATTTTTAGGAGTTGTTTCATAGGCTAACCTTAATAACTTATTTATTGTATCTAACCCATACCTTTCGTAAATTTTATCAAATAACAAAACTCCTCCAAAGTGTGCTGTTCTAGGTCTTGATCCATCCTCTGGTTTCATTATAGGATATTCCTCAAAGGCTTTTCTTGCATATTGAATTTGTTTGTTATATAAATCACTCTTACCAATACTTAATATATATGATAAACTACTCCATTCAGCTCCAGTTTCATTAAGCCAATCATCATATGTTGTAACAGAATACCCCATATGCCATGCATGAGCCAATTCATGTCCCAAAAATGAATATATAAACTTATCATTGTCCTCTAAGCATGGTAATACAATAAATCCCTCTCTAAAATAACCACCACTATTTTCTATACCAGTAGAAATTAATTGTAGCTTATTATTTTCCTTTTCTCCTAATATTCTGCTATAATATTCATTTATCTTATGTAACTCTCCAACTATTTTATTTATATATCCTAATTCACTTTTCTTTCCAGAATATATTTTTATAAAATCACATTCTGAGGAAAATACTTTATCCTTATTAAAAGCTCTTATATTGCAATCAAAAGGTATTTTATTATTAAATATCCAGAAATCCTTTTCTTTTACTGCATCTAATACTATAAAATTCTCTAAACCTTTTATAATTACTTTAATATCATCAAATAAAAAATCATCTAAAATTGGATACCAAGCACAATAAAATGATAATAAAACTTTTTCATCACTGCATTCAGTACAAAATCCATATGGTTTTCCCCTGTATCTTAAAGTAAAATTCTCAGTTTCTTCCTTTAAAATATATTTATTGCACTTGCCAATAAAATTAGGCTCTGTAGATTCTGTTTCATATTTAGCAGAAGAATATAACATATTAAAAGAGTCTTTTAATGCAAAACTAAGCTTCATTTCTTTTTCTAATGTGACTTTTGCTTCTACTTCAATTGTGTCCCCTTCTACAATTAATAACAATTCACATCTATTCATTGTATTCCCCCCTATCTTACACCATAAATTTTCTTACTTTATCCTATAAAACATAACTTATTCTCACCTTAACAAAAGTATAAATAAAACTCTTCTAATAATTTTCTTTAAAATAAACTAAGATCTAAAACAAGTTATGCCTTACAAACTTTTATTCACCATTAATTACTCAAAATCAAATAATTCTTTAACCTTAATGAAAATATTTGAAATTAAGTAATTAAAAACTATTATATACAACCTACAAAATACTGTAAATAATTAATTTAAATGTTAATTATCTTTTTCACTAATATAAGCAATCATCCCAATTTATGATAAGATAATATTATAGAAATATATATTTGGAGGGTAATATGTATAATTTTCTAATAGCTGGACATACAAAGTATGGTTTAAAGAAAGATACGCTTTGTAAATCTGTATTGAAATGTGACGATGAAGCAATTAAAGAAAATGTTATTATAGCTCCTTGGTGGGAGCCAACTATATTCAAAGACATTGAATCTGAATTGATTGTGGATACTTCTATTAAGATATGGAATTGTAAGTTATTTGATAAAAATATTACATATATAAAAACTGGAATTGGGGCAAGTATTTGTACTGATGTAATATTATCCTTAGGAAACTCTAATTGTAAGAAGATTATATTTATTGGTTCTGTTGGTGCTTTAGATGAGAATTTAATTAAGTTGGTTTGTAATTAGAAAATAATTTAATATTATGTATAATATAATAAAGTTCGTAATTGTTATATATTGTGAACTTTGGTAAGTTGTATAGTGAAGTTATAAATCACTATACAACTTAGTTATTTCATAAGATTTTTTCTTAATTTCAGCTCTAGCATCAATAGGATATATTATTTCGATATCTTTACCATATCCAAATGCAAATTCAATTCCTTGAAATATAGAATCAAAATTTATATCCATATATATATTATCATTTTCAACTACAATATTACTTATGGAAATAAACTTTCTAGCTTTAATATGGTTTACAATGGAGGGATTAACCTTAAAAGTAAATGTATGCTTTGGAATAGAGGACTTAAAATTACTAGTGCTAGACTTCCAATGTTTTTCTAAATTAAAATATTTAGGTCTATTAAATAATGTATCTGTCAATAAAGCAGATTCAATATTACTAACTTTATAAGTTTTAATAATCTCATTATTCTCGCCTATTAAATACCAAATACCTCTTTTACACACTAATCCAAGTGGATTTAGTATAACATCTTTAGTTTCATTTATCTTTCTATATACAATATTTAAGACTTTACTATTCCATATTCCTTCTTGTAGAATAGAAAGAATATCTGTATCTACTTTTATTGGATTTTCTCCCCAAGTGTACATATCTATGAAAATATAATTTTGTATATTCTTAATTTCATTCATTTGATAGGTTGAAGAATTGCCTAAAAGCTTAATCATAGTACTATCTTTTAATTTTTCAATCCCTAAATCATCTAACACTTTATCACCTGTAGGAACAAACAAAGAATAGAGTTCATCTTTATTCATTCCACTTAGCGTAGTTTTGTAATCTCCTAACAGTTTTATTCCACCATTAGTACCTCTCTCTGTAAATATAGGTATACCTAAAGAACTTAAAGATTCAATATCTCTGTAAATAGTTCTAACAGATACCTCTAATCTTTTAGCCAAATCATTTGCTGTTAACTGCTTATGTACTTGTAACAACATAAGTATTGAAATTAATCTATCCGCTTTCATAAAATTCCTTTCTAATATGACATAAGATGTCAGTTATTATAACTTATAATATTCTTTGTATCAAGGCGTAATTACAAAACAAATTTAAACTATATTTTTGTAAATACTAAAGCGATAAAGAGTATTTAAAGGAGAGTTAATGATATGAGTGGAAAAATAATATTAAATTTAGCCATAAGTTTAGATGGATATATAGCAGATGAAAATGGAGGATATGATTGGATAATTGGAGATGGTAATTCTACTCTAAACACAGAAAATAAATGGGATTATAATAAGTTTCTAGATGGAATTGATGTTGTGGTTATGGGGAGAAATTGCTATGATCAAAATATGCATAAGGATTTTCAAGGAAAAGAAATATATATAGCATCTTCTGAGAAAATAGATGATTATAAAAACTATCATTTTATAAGTGGTAATATATGTGAAAGTATAAGTAAATTAAAAAACGAAGGCAAAAGCATATTCTTATTTGGTGGAGGAATCTTAGTTGATAACTTTGTCAAAGATGATATTATAGATGAATATGTTATAGGAATAATACCAACTATTCTAGGCAAAGGAAGAAAATTATTCTTTGAAAATAATCCTAAGATAGATTTAACTCTTGAATATTACTCTGTTGAGGATGGTGTTATAGTAATGAAATACTCAAAAAGAAATAAATAAAACTTTTTAATACATTATTCTAATTCACAATATTAATATATATTACGAATTAATCTTTCTTAATATAAAAAGGCTAGAAATTAATACACTTCAATATTTCTAGCCTTTTTCACATACTATTTATCACGAAATTATCTAACAAAGCATAAAAAATAAATCAATATATAATGGAAAAACTGAAAGTGAACTAAAATATAGAAAAAAAGTCAGAAATGAAATCATTCCCCAAATCATATACAACATACTTTAAGATTAACTATTCCTTAGTTAAAATCAAAACTCACTTAAAATGAATTCTTATAAACTAAATAAAGGTTTAAGCAAAAAAAGATTTAAAGCTTACTCTGCTCTAAATCTTTTTCATTCTAACATATACATAATAATTCTCTTTTCTAATCCTATTTATATTGTCCATCTGTCTTTATTATTTTAAGTCCTCTTTTTCATCATATCCTAAAAATGTTACCTTAACTAATACTCTCACTAAATCCATTGCCTTTTTCATAATATTATCTCTCCTTTTATATATCTTAATTTATTTTCTTGTTTGTTTCTCTCAACCCTTGACTTAATTATATATTCTTAAATAAAAATCTCATATTTAATTAGATTACACTTATATTACATATTTGTAAGTTTTCTATGTTAGAATAAAATAGAGATTAATATAAAAAACGACATGAATACTAACTTTCAATACTATTGTAACTTTAAATCACTATAAATATATTGAAAGAAAAAGAAATTAATTTTTGACGTTTTTTTGACGAAATAAAAGACTAGGAGAAATCCTAGTCTTTTATTATAACTTCCACTTATGTCCACAATTTAAACATTTAACATATCCTTTTTTACTACCTTTAATCCTCCTAATATAGTACCACCCGTAACTTGCGGTGTCTTTAAATAGTTACTCATTTTGATTTTTATTAATTATATTTTTGTACTATATCATAATATAGGTTTTTATTTTTAAAATAAGTTTTCTAAATAATATATAAAGACTAGGGCATACCTAGTCTTTATATATTATTTTATTTTTTTCAAAGTTTCCTGAATACTTTCCTTACTTGGTAAATTCTTCTTTACATCTGATCTTACTACAGTTATAGCAAAATACGTACATTTTACTGATATTACAAATTGTACTATTGTAAGTATCATAAAATATATTTCTATAATACTAACTATATTATTTATCCAATTTATCGTAATATTAAAAGTAAATATTATTTTACAAATAGATATAATAATTGATATTACGCTAAAACTTATTCCCAATAATATATTCAAATATATAGAATCCATTGTCTTTATTCTTTCAAATTTGTTCAATGCATTATTAGAAGTGAATCCAGCCATTATTCCCAATGATGTAAATAAAAAACCGGCAAATACAGTATTTATTGTTATAAAATTAAACTCATTTTGTTTAATAATATTTAAATCTAACCAATTATTGTTTGAAGCTATAAAAAGAAGTATTAATATAACAATATATAAAATTATTGTTTTTTTATTAAACCTCATATTTTCACCTCCTAACTATTATAATCCATCCCTGCAAATCTGATAATATCATTATAATTATTATTATATACAATTTTCAGTTTTTCGTATACAGAAGTACTTATAATTTCACTATCTATTCTTACTTTTTGATTTCCATTCATTTCATATTCTTTTATTTCAATTGGATATGAAATATCCTGCTCTAAAAATTTAAACTCCTTTTGTCTTGATCCCCCACTATTTCCAAATAAAGAAATATCATCTTTATCTTCAGATTCAAATAAAGTTGTTATAAATTCTTTTGCATCTTCTAAAGTCTGAAACATCGGTTTATTGTTATTTTTAATGACAATTTCTATTTCCTGCTTTTCCATTCTAATCATTTTTTCTTTAACTTTATCTTTAATTTTTAAGGCTTCCAATATTTCTATATTAGGTGTCCTCATCACATATTTTACTTTTTTTATAGTAGAGCCTGGTTTTAGTAGAGCCCTTACACTTTCTGGGCTAGCTATTCTAGTTATATTCATTATATTTTCCATATTATAATCAGTAACTATATTTACTAGAGCATTTGGTGTAGGTGCTGATTTCCCAAATATAAATCCAACAATTCCATTATCATAATCTAATAGGAAATATGTACAAACCTCCAATACAGTATTTATATCTTCATTTTTTATTACTGGCTCTGCTCCCATAGTTGCTTTATTTCTTTTTAAAATATTGTAATGTTCTGTTTCCTTCCCTACTCTTGCAAATAAATATTTTTCATTATTTACCAATATATCTAATGTTATATTGCCATTCTGCAATTTTAAAGATCTGTGACCATCAATAAAAACTGTATTTTCATCAAATATAGAATTAAATATTTTTTTAATTTCAGAGGTAACATTAGTATTACTTTTTACATCCCTTATTTCTACGCAATAATAATAAACATTTCTAGTACTCATTTTTAGCCTCCATATATTTATATTGTTTATACTTCTTAAAATATATGGTACAATATATTTATATAATTCAAAGTATAAATTTATTCATTAAGAACCTTAACTACGGATTTAAGGTTCTTTTTTTATTATAAAATATTATTACGAAATGGACAAGTTTTCCTTTAGATTAAAATAAATCCAATCAAATACCTATTAAAAGTTACTAATTATCAACTCTTTAATCTTTTCATTCTACTTCTTTCCAAATCATCTAATACATCTAAACAAATAGAATAATAAATATTTTTCTTCAATAAAGATTCATAAATTTTAAATATATCTTTTACAAATAATAAATAATATATAATACAAACAAAAAACAATAATGCAATTATAAAAGGAAGATCTATAAATAGTATTGTCAGTATATGATCATTTGTGCTAAATACAGAGAAAATAGGATTTAAAAAAATTCCAATAATTACACCCAATATTGAACCAATTGATATTGTAATTATCTTATTAGATTTGTCTATTAGTGATTTTATAAATAACTTTTCATCATGAATATTTAAATTACCATCATTTAAATCACATATGTAATCATTGTAAATTTTCTTTCGCATATTAATTATTTCTTTTCTATTATTTTTATCTTCTCTAATCCTCTCATGTATACTTTCCATGTATGATGAATGTTTGCCTAATTTTTGACTTTTGTTATTCATATTAATTTCTCTCCTTTTATTAATTAATAATTAATATTGTATAACAGTTTTGTAAATAACGTCTATAATTAAAATAGATTTTTACTTTTTTAATGATACCGCGATAATGTATCGTACTCCTTTTTAGCTACACATTTAAGTGTAGCTTTTTTATTTTAAGAATATAAAAAAGACTAAATAGGAATTAATCTACCTAGCCTTAACTATTGTTAATTTTAAAAGTTTATATAAATTATACTAAAAGTAATATTATAGAAATAATAGCTAATAAAATTATTAAATCAATTCTAATATTATCTTTTTTCCTCATATAATCACCTCATTATGATTATGAACAAAAAAATAAAAGGTTAGTCAGATATTACTCTAACTAACCTTAAAATTATAATTTCTTAACAAATTCAGCATTAACAAATCCTACTTTACCAGTAGCTGTTGTTATTCTATACCAACCAATAAAATCGGAATCCACCCAATCAATTCTAAAAATATCACCTGCATTTATCTTATCTACTATTCTAGAATTCAATGATCCTTCTTCTCTTACATTTAAAAAAGTACTTACATTATGAGTAGTAGCCATTTGTAGCTTTTCTACATAATCGGCATTTACATAGCCAACTATTCCATTATACTCAACGTAATACCAACCAAGATAATCTTCATCTACCCATTTTATTTTAAATGTTTCGCCAGCTGATATTGAGCCAATTACTTTAGAATTAGTAGTTCCTTTAGCTCTTATATTTAATTTAATACTTACATTTTTAGTAGTAGCATTGTCTAAAGTAAAATTATTTGAATCAATGAATATTCCATTAGTGAACTCATTCATATCACAATCACCAGTTACACCAGCTACACTTCCATTCTCTGAATATTGGAATCCAACCCATGAATCCCATATGTTATTGGCTCCTGGAGTGTTTACCCCATAATGTGCAATCCAAACTGGATAATTACCTAGTCTACTATCTAAGTTGTTATTTGCAAAGCTTGTATATGTATATACAACAACTTCTTTTCCAGTAAGTCTTTTTACCTCTTCTAAGAATTCTATACACATAGAAGTTAAATCTCTTGCTCCTACACCTTCAGTAGTTTCTATATCTAAAGCTAATTTACAATCATAATTAACTGCTCCTATTTCATTTAAATAATTTACGAAAAAATTTGCTTGATCCTTGGCTCCTTTATTAGCTCTAAAGAAATGATAAAATCCTACTCTTAATCCTTGCTCTTTCGCTCTCTCATAATTTTGTTTAGCATATTTATCCTTAAAGTAATTACCTTCTGTAGCTTTAATATAAACTACTTCTACACCATCATTTTTTACACTTTGAAAATTTATATTTCCTTTCCAGTTTGATACATCAATTCCTTTTAAATTATTATTGTTTCTACTTTGCATTATTAATTCCTTCTTTCTTTTAAATTTCTATAATTAAAGACAATAAAAAAAGACTATCTCTAGTCCTATCTATTACCTTAATAAACTATTTATTTTCCACTGGCACATAGTTTGATATTGCAGCTAGTTTACTTTCTAAATCAATATTCTTAGACTTAAGCTCTTGGTTTTCTTCTTGTAACTTCTTTAATATCTCTGAATTTTCTAAAACAGCCTCTTTCCCTTTATTGACTTCTCCAGCAATACTTTGTCTTAATTCTTTTACATCTGTTGGTGATAACTCTGGAAACTTATCCATCATCATTTTGTCAAATTCATAAGCTTTAGAACTTAATTTCTTTTCTACTGATTCTGTGATACGAAAGTTTTCTTCAACTACATCCCACACTTGCTTTGCTACATCTATATACTGTTTATTTTTTATTATCTTTTCTTCTAACCCACTTTTTTGTAATTTACTTTCTAATACTTTAATTACTAATTTTAAAATTGTTTTTAACATTTTAATTCCTTCTTTCTTAATTTTATTTATAAAAAAAGAATCATAATTTCTTATGATCCTCTTTATCTTCTTTAAGTTGTATTAACGCATTTTTTAATTTAGATGGTACTGGTACACCTAGTTTACTTGCATTTTCTATAATACTTATACCTTCATTAGCTATGTAAAAATAGCATACCAAAGTTCTAAATATCCAATTTCCTGTATTTAAAAGTCTGTCTAACATTACAGCTACTATAAGAATAGTGAAAATAATTCCCTTTCTTGCTATTCCTTTAAGTCCTATATTGCTGCTTAAATCTTTATTAACATAACCTTTAGTAATACCAGTAATATAATCTAAAGACATTAAAACTATAAGTATAACTAAAGGGGTATCCCATGCTCCTAATAGCCATGTAAATAAAGTTCCTATTGCTACAATCCCCATCTTTAAATAATCAAATATATTTTCCATAGTCTATTCCTTCCTACATGTATTTAGCTAATATACTATTACTTTTTAATTTTAACTTTCCATTTTCAACCTTAAAATTTTCTAAATTATTAAGTAAATAATAATCTTTATCTACAACTATAAATTTATAATTATAGTCATCTCTTTCAGGACCAAAATAACTCATATCTTGTATTCCACCAGCATGAAGTTTTATATCTCCAGTTGATTGAGAATAAAATAAAGTAACTTTATTTTCAAAGTTTTTTATAGAATTATCCATAATAACCCTCCTTTCTATTTAAGCTATAGCTATTAACATAGCTGTAAGTGGTCTAAACTGTACATCACCAGCATTTTGGGCATTTTGTATTTTACAGTAACCTTGAACTTCACATACAACAAGTCCATTTTCTATATAATCCCTCCCACCAGTACAATGTATATGGAATGGGAAGAAATCGCCACTTGTTGAGTAATAATATCCTCTTAATGCGACTGTCCATTTAAGAGAGTTTCTTCTTTTAGTAAATTCAGCTGGTAGTTTTATATATGCTTTACCTGGATTACCAATTGGAATGTCGAATGAGGTTACGTATGTTAATGCATGATATGCATGTCCAGTACCAGCGTTAAACCATTCAAGTCCATCTTTACCTAAAGATGCATAAGTACCATCTTCAAAAGTCCCTTTGAATCCTAGACCATCCATTTGATAGTTAGCTGAATAAACTTCTCCACCTTTTGGTGTCCACTTAACAGCTCCGACATCACCTTCATAGATTCCAATTTCACTAACATAAACCCAACAAAATTCATCCCAATTAACGCCACTTTTCATTCCATTATGGTCAAATCTAATCCATACCCACTCATGGTTACCTGTATTAAATTTATATGTAAATGGTTTTTCTTCAGTTGCATTACTTTGAGAACCACCTTGAGCTGTTAATACACAAATTGGTTGTGCATAATCACCATGTTCAGTATCACTTAAAACAACAAAAGCATCCATTGATTGAACATTCTTTTCACAAATATAATGGAAGTTTATTGTATAAGTAGTGTTCTTTTTAACTTTATAAGCTTTATGAGTTTGTAAGTATCTTTCTGGATTGTTATATGCTGCTCTATTTTTTATTGCACCAGTAATTCTTCCCTTAAATCCATACCCACTATAAGGACCAGACCAAAATTCATTTCCACCATGAAGCCACCCACGATCTCCACCATGAAAAGAACTGTTTGGAAGTATATTTGATACACTACTTCTTTGTTCTACAGTAAATTTAAATTTATCATTGCTTTGTTTGAATTCTGTAAATTGTTGTAATGTTACAGCTCCAGCTACTTTTCCATCTAAAGCATTTATTCTACTTTCCGTGTTTCCTACTCTTTGAGTGATTCCATTCAAACTAGCTGTAACTTCTGTAACTTTGTTATTAACTACTGTTAATTCTTGCTTACTAGCTTTACCATTTATATTTGTTTCTAAGCTATTTGTTTTACTTTCTGTATTAGAAACTCTTTGTGTAATAGAATCTAAGTTAGCTTTAATAGTAGCAACTCTATTATTAACTTCTGCAACTTCTTGTTTAGATGCTTTTCCACCTAATGTAGTTTCTATAGAATGTGTTTTACTTTCAGTAGAACTTATTCTTTGAGTTATACTGTCTAAATTAGTTTCTATTATTGCCACCTTATTCTTAGCTGTTGACATTTCAGTTTTTAATACATTAACTGATTCATCATTTTCAGTTATATCAAAAACAGTTGCATAAGCTATATGCCAAATTATTGGATTGCTAGATGTTGGAGTTCCCCCTCCATCTAATGCAAAGAAACTGGTACTAGAAAAACTTCCTGTATCACCACATTTTAATAAATGTATATACTCTTCCCACTTACCTGTTCCATTTACTGATGTTAACCATTTAGAACTCCCATTATTCCCTGTTGAATTTGAATACCACCCTATTCTTAATCCAACTGGAATTTTAGCAATAATTTTCGTTACAAATATTGCATTTGCTCTAGTCATATTTCCAAAATAAAATCCACCATGGTTAGGACTTGCACTTCCAACAGTTTTTACTTCTATACAATATTGTGAATCAGTTGGACATCCATTTATTTTAGAAATTCTTGAAGTTGTTACTGTTCCATTTTCATTGTTATTGTAAGTTTTAATATTGTTAGAACTATTTTTAAATGTAGGATCACTAAATAACATTTTACCTAAGCTCATGGCACTAGCTAAATCTTTAGCGTTATTAGCTAAATTATCTACAACATTTATCTTATTAATTAACTCTGTTTTTGTTTTATCTATGTCTGATTGTTCAACTTTAAGAGCAATTTTATTTTTTAATATATCAATATTACTTTCTACGTTATGCACTTTATTATTAACTGTTGTTATTTCTGCATTAACAAACGCCTTAGCACTATTTAAAGCATTATTTGCTTTGTTAGTTGCATCTGTACTTGCTGTATTAATAGCTTCTTGTTTTTTTACATCCGCATAAGATTTAGCTTTAGTTTCTGATTCTGTAGCTTTAGCTATAGCTGTATTAAGGTTAGCTTGAGCTTGTTGAATTCTTTTCTGTTCTTCAGCTGTAATTTTTCCATCAGCTGAAGCTATAGCTTGTTCTTTTGCAAGATTAGCTTTTGCTATAGCTATATCTGTAGCAAAACTTTTAGCTGCATCCAAATTAGAATTTATTTTACTTGTTAAATCTCTATTTATATTACTTACATTAGTTGTAATAGTTTGAGTTGTAGAGTTTAAATCTTGTACACTAGCTTTTATACTGTTATTTTCTTGTGTAAATTTACTTTCTACTGTAGTTATTTTATCTGTTACTGTTTTAATATTATCTACTATTAATTGTTTTGTATCTTCTGGAGCTGGTGTCCAATCGTTAGAAACTTTATTTCCTTTTTCAAGTTTTACCCATTCTATAGAGGAATTAACTACAACTGAGCTATATATAGTATAAATACTTAAGTATGTATTGCTAGAAGTTCCTATCCTCCATTTAAATGTACCTTTATAAATTCCGTCAGAATTTTTATTATCTAAAGATATTAAAGAAACTGTTCCCCCAGAATTATACACTCCAAAACTACTTTTACCTTCTCCTAACTCCCCTTTTATTGAAACTGTAAACTCCTCTCCCTCTTGTGGTTTTTCATCACCAAAATAAAGTCTAGCTATACAGTAGTCAGAATTAGTTGTATTCAAAAGAGAATTTTTTAAATAATTCCTATTACCAAACTTAACATTTTCAACTACTTCATCTACATCACTTTGGCTAACCTTTAACTCTATTTTTTCTTTCAAGACATTTATTTCTGCTGTTGCTTTATTTAAATGAGAGTTTACTGTTGTTATCTCTGCATTAACAAAAGCTTTAGCATTATTAAGAGCTTCATTTGCTTTATTATCAGCATGGCTATTAGCACTACTTATAGCTTCTTGTTTCTTTAACTCTGCTACTCTGTTAGCTTCTAATATTGCATCTTGTTTTGCCTTATCTGCTTTAGAAATTGCTGTATTAAGATTCTCTTGTGCTTGTTGTATTCTTTTCTTTTCTTCAGCACTTATTTTCCCATCTGCATTTGCTATAGCTTCCGTCTTAGCTAAATTAGCTTTTGCTGTAGCAACATCCTCGGCATATTTTTTAGCTAAGTTAGATTTTTCTAATGCTAAATTCTCAGCTGCTTTAATTGCTTCTTGTTTTTTAGAATCAGAATAGCTTTTAGCATTACTTAACGCATTATTAGCTTTAGCCTGAGAACCTTGAGTATCTTCTATCTGTTCCCAACTATTCCATGTATTTAAATCAGTTCCATGCCTTTGATAAACAGGAGATGAATTACTTCTAAATACTTGAGTTGGATATCCACCACTTGAGTTATTCCATGGTACTGTAGTTTCTAGTGTTCCAAACCATAAGCCTCCATTAGGTACACCAATAACATTAGCATATTTAAATTCTGTAATTGTTTGAAATGCATAATGTTGCATATACCATCCTGGACTCTCATTACTGTTTCTTGTGTCAGGAATACTTCTAGCTCCAATTATCGCCTGTTCTTTAGCTCTAGTAATATTACTATTTATTGTTTGAGTAGACTGAGTAAAAGTTTGCGAATCTACTTTTAACTTAATAGCACTATCCAAAGCTTGTATTGTAGCTTTTTGACTAGATAATTCTTTTCCATGCTCTGTAATAGTATTCTTTTGTGTAGATAACTCTACATCTAAAGTTCTATCACCTACAGTAACCTTAGTACCCTTAATAGTTTCAGTACCATTATTGTTTACTTCTCTAATAACACTATTTATATCTAGCTTATTACCACTTATATTAGCGTTGTCAGCTACTTTATTATTATCTATAGCTCCATTAGTTATCCCTGCATTATGAACTCCGTCTGAATCAAGCATTATGGTTTTACCATCTTTACCTCTGATAAGTAGTCCATAATCTGTAGTACCATCTGTTTTCCTATACTCTCCTAATATAACTCTATTAACATTATTTCTATTAATAAGAATTTGATTTCCTACAATTTCTATGGTTCCATCTGCACTAACAATTCTATGTTTGCTAGTTGTTATATCTCCAACTTTTAACTTATTTACAGATAAAGAACTTATTTCTGCATCTCCTATAGCTCCCTCTGCTATTATTCCCGAACCAGCTGTTATTGCTCCTGTCGCTATATTTTCTGCTGTAAGATTTTTATTAAGTGCATTTTCTATACTAGCTGTTTTAGATTCTAATACATTTATTTTTCCAACTGCTGCGTTTAAATCTGTTATATTAGCTTTACCAATTATAGCCTGTTGTAAATCTGCTCTTACAGAATTTAATTCGATAATATTAGCTTTTTGAGAATTTAAAGTAACTATATCGGCTCTTATAGCTGTTAAATCCTCTGTATATAACCTCTGTATTTTAGCATCAACAGCTGTTAAATCATTTATACTAGCCTTATCTATTAAAGCCTTTTTTATATTTGCTTGTTCAATAGAATATCTCTCCATTGATTGAGCAACTGATCCTTTACTATCAAAGCTAGAATCTTGTCTAGTTTTTCCTTTAGCCTTTACTTCTGATGAAATACCATTCTTATAGGTAAACTTTTGCTCCATTATTAAAGCATTATATTTATTCCCATTTAAATCAGTTAAATTTAATATATCTCCAGCCATTATAGCTGGGTTACCTTTCCACTTAGCTGTATATGGTATATATTTAAACCCATTGTATTTAGTATATATATCACTTAAAATTTCTTTAGTTATTATTGGATTATTAAATACAATTTTATTTCCATCATCTGTACCAGTACTTAATTCTTCTTCACCTTTTTTGGCTATTACTTTTTTTATAATACACTCATTAGCTTCAATATCTAATTTAAATAAATTATGAGGTGTCATTTCCTGCTTTACTACCTCATAATCTCTAACTTCTAAGTCACCTATCCTATTAAATCTAGCAAATGAACCACAAAGGGAAGCTATAAATCCTATAGCTTCCCTTAATGAATATCCCTCTATTTTATTAACTCTATAATTAGGTAATTTACTGGCTAAATTAACGCCTGCCTTTTTACATATTTCTTTAGCAATATCGTTTATATCTGCTGGATAAGATAAATCTGAAAAATATACTTTTTCTAATCCTAGCATATTATCTACACACTCAAGATTTATAAACTTTCCTTTTACACTAGTCTTAATTACAGTAAATACACCTAAAGGGATATATTCTATATCATCTCCTATATACAATCCTACATATGGTTTTACAATAGCATTATCAAATATATCTCCTGTATTAATTAGTTTTATATCGAAACTGTTAGAACAAATTGATCCTATAGAAAAACTATCACTAGGATTAACTGATTCCTCTAAATTCATTTCATATATTTGATTTCCACTATATTCTTTATCTCTTATAATAACCTTAGCATTAAATTTTCTTCCTTGTAACTTATTTATTTCTTTATTAAATGCTTCTGATACTTTAAACAAATACTAACCCCCTTTCCTAAAGATTAATATTTATATTATTCCTCTATCATAAAGTCAATACACATTAACTCTCCTGGACTCATTTCATAACCATTTAATAATTCAATATTAAATTTATGTATATCCATTTCAACTTCAATTTCTTGTAATTCATTAATTTCTTTATTAAAATACTCTAATCTTTCTGGATCAATATCATAATTTCCCTCTGTTATTTTTAGAGTTCCATCATCTTCTTTTAAACAATATTCTTCTATTAATTTTTGCCTTTCTTTATTATAGTGTTTTAATTCTCTTTCAACTTTAGATATATTCTTGCCTATAGCATAAGAAACTTTAACTGGTAACTTTCTTGAACTTATTTCTCCTAATACATTAACTTTTTCTAATATTTCTTTATTTGTTATTTTAACCATTTTGAATACCTCTTTTTTTAAATTTTATTAAAAAAGAGCTTACTAACTGTAAGCTCTTATACTAAAATACAAAACAATTTAAGCTTTTTCCTACTTGTGTTGCTTTATCTCTAAATTTTTGAACTTCAGCTTGAACTAACTGAGAGTTTGATAAGAATAAATCCATATTAACTACATATGTTTGAATGTTAGCAACTGTATTTTGAGTTAAGCTACAACTCATTGTTAATGCTGTTTGCTTCATTCCATCCTTTTCTATATCTACTGTTCCATTAAGATTTGTAGATTCTGTTATTGTACTTGTTACTTTTGCTGTAGATTCTACAGGTGTAATTTTATTTTCTAATTCTGCCATTTTATATTCCTTCTTTCCTTTATTTATATTTCTATTAAATTCATAGACAACCCTTGCCATAAATTTTTATTAAAATCAACAGCTGGTGTACTTCTATCTCCTACATAAAAATTTTTAGTTGTAACTCCTTCCATTGGATCAGGATAAGTAACTTGAAACTCTGTTCCACTTACAGATTGTAATATTGTTTTAATCTCATTAGATGTTAAAGGCCCCCATTCACACTCAAGTTTTCTAGTAACTCTTATCCTATCTCTAAGCATTACACCTAATAAATTTCTTCCTGTATTTTCTCCATCTAAATCCATTATGTTAACCTTAAAACTCTTTGGAGAAGCAACTGCTACTCCATTTATACTAATTCCTATAGTTGCCACCTCCTAAAGATTTAATAATTGCTCTCCAGCTTGTCTATTCACTTTATTTATAGCTTCTATTGCAATTCTACCTAAATCAGTATCTTTTATTCTTAATATTAAATCACCACTCTCTTGAGGTCCTGAATTATTATAGCTATTATCTTTTTTATTCTTCATCGCTTCTAAAATAGCTTCTATTATAACTTCTTTTATTTTTTCTATGAACTCTGGATCATTAATACTCTTCTTTTCATTACTATTAATATTTTGACCTAACATTGTTAAATCAGGTTGTTTTAATGCATTATTAGAAAGTAATAACATATTATTAATTCTTTCTGAAAGTTTAATAGCAAGTAAATTTAATCCACCAGTATTATTTTCTAGTGGTACTACTGCCTCTGTTCCAGCCTCTCCTATTACGGCTTGTGTTGGTTTATCTACTATACCTCCTTTAGCCAAATAAGGCATTTTAGCTATGTTAACTCCAAAGTGCTTACCACCAATACCAGGGATCCAATCTGGAGTAGTAAAACTAATTTTGTTTAAACCATCTATAGCCATATTAATTAGCCCAATAACGGAGTTTAGAGGCGCTTTAATTACAGAACCTAATCCACTCATTATACCTTTGAAAATATCTACAACGCCATGCCAAGCTCTGCTCCAGTTTCCAGTAAATACTCCTGTTACAAAGTCTATTATTCCACCAAATATTTTTTTGATAGATTGAAAAACATTATCTACATTTTTTAAGAAAAGATTTAATAGATTCCCTAATACTCCAAAACAATTTGACCAATCTGTTTGGAAAACATTCCTTAACCATTCTTTAAAGCTATTAAATATGTCTTTTATTTTTCCCCATATTTCTATAGCTTTAGCTTTTACAAAGTCCCAATTTTTATATAAAGCTACTCCACTAGCTATTATTGCTGTTATAGCAACTATTGCAATTCCTATTGGACTTGTTAAAAATGCTATTGCTCCACCTAGTAATGTTGTTGCTATAGTACTTATTTTTGCTACAGTTGTCCAAATTGTTTGAGCTATTGTCCATAAAGTTAATGCTCCTTTAACTATTAGTATAGAAGCACCAAGACTTCCTAAAACAATAATAATTGTATCTAATACTGGCTTTCCACTACCCATTAACCAATTTATTAAGTTGCTAAACGCATCTAAAACAATTCCTAATATATCTGCTAATTTAGCTAGAACTGGAGCTATCATGTTTACAAACCAATTAACCATAGGAGCAACAAAATTAGTATAAATATACCCAGCTAATTCAAATATTTTTGCTCCTAGCCTTATAAATCCCTGGAATAAATGACTACCTCCATTATCCCAAACATAAATTAATTTTTGAGTTAAATTTTCTAATACTCCTGATGTTGCATTTAATATTTGCATGAATGTAGTTGCTAATCCAGGACCAATTTCTCCCCAAACTTGCCTTAAAGAATCTCCCATATGCTTAATTAATGTAAGTTCATTTAAAAGAGCATTTGCTAAAGATTGAACTATAGCCGTTCCTATTCCTCCAGCATTCCAAGCATCTGCAAATGTAATTGCTATATCTCCAACTATATTAAATATGTTTTGTAAAATTTGTAGAATAACTACAAGTATTTCTTCTCCCGTTCCATTAGTCCATACTTCTAAAAAACTAATACCTATAGCTTTTATAAGATCCCAAACTCCATGTAATGCATATTTAATACTTGCAATTGTTGCAGCTCCTTCTCTTGCCCATGCATTTTTAAAAGGTTGAAATATTTTAGATATAATATCTTTTAGCTTTTCTACCATAGCATTTATTTTTTGCATTGCTACACTTGTTGGACTTAAATCTATATCTGGAGCAACCATTGATATCGGATCTATTCCTCCACCACCGCCTCCTCCTTTTGGAGCCTTTGGAGCTTTATCAGAATCATCTGGAATACTTAATTTATTTATTTCATCAAATCCAGCTAAGGACCTTTGTATTTTCTTTTTTGTCTTTTCTGCAGAATCTCCTATTTTATCTACTGCTCCAGATGTTTTTTTACCTTGCTTTTCCATATTCTTCATTGAAGCTATAGAAGCGTTCATACTTTTAGCAGCACCAAAACTAGCTTGATATGTTTTACCAAATATAGCACTTATAAAAGCTGCAATATATGCGGTTACTGTTGCTAATGCACTCATAAGAGCATTAAGTGCTGGTAGAACAGCTTGATAGATTGGCATAAAAGCAACCATAAGATTAGTTCTAATTTGTGCTAAACTGTTTGCAAACTGAGCATTAGTCATTAAAGCACTTCCTATATAACTAGCAACAGTATTTATCCCCTTCATTACTAAAGGGAATACTATTCCCCACCTAAACATACTATCAATAAACATCCCTGTTGTACTTCTAGCACCATTAATATTTTCTCTATATCGTCTAGTAGAGTTATTAGCATTTCTTAAATTTCTATTTGTTCTACTTGTATTATTTTCAAGCCTCTTCATACTATTACTTGCTTCATTTAATCCTAAAGTAGAATTCTTAGCTGAATTACCTAATTTCTCAAACTGCCTATCTAAATCAGCTAATTTAAACCCTGTTGCATCAGATTTAGCTATAAGTTTATTTATAACAGCTTCTGTTTTTAATATTTGCTCTTGTAATTTGTTTTTTCTAACTTGATTAAACGTAGAATTATAAGCAGCCTTCAATCCTGATAATTTTTCTTGTTGCTGCTCTATTGATCTATTAGTTATCTCTAAACTATTAGAAAGATTTTCAATCTTAGATTTTATAGATTCTAAATCTCCAACATTACTTTTTGGTGGTCCTCTTCTACTTATTGGTTGCGTTGCTACCTTGCTACTAGGCATTGCAATATTACTAACTGGAGAAAACTGAATAGGAATTTTTATTTCTTTAGATTTAGCTATTATACTTCTTATAGCATCTAAAGCTTTTGATTTTATTTCTTCTATTGTCTTAAGAATATTAGCTTTACTTTTCTCAACACTAGATTTTATAGTTTCATCAATATTATTCATTCCTTTATTTAAAGATTCAGAAATTCCTTTCGTTATTGAATTAAAATCAAATTTTCCTGTTATTCCTTCTAGCGACTTACTTATTTGACTACCTATAGCACTAGCCATCTTTTCTATTTGTTTTCCTATATCACCATCTTGTATCTCTAAATCAAGACCAATTTTCCCCACTGAATCTGCATCTGCCATTACCTCACCACCTTTCTTAAAATAAAAAAGACATTTAGTTTTAACTAAACGCCTTTTTAAGAATTTCTTGTATTTCTTTTATTTGTTCCTCTTTTTCTTCATCTGTCATTTGCTCTACTTGTCTACTTCTCCATTCATTGCGAATCTTATGTTGTTCCTCTGAAAAGTTCTTAAGCATATTTTCATCTTCTTCACTTCTTATGGAAACAATTTGACCTAATGGAGTTTTAGGCATTATTCCACTAAGCAAAGTACAAAATTCATCCCAACTCATATCTGGCTCATTCCTAAGCCTTATTCCGTATTGAGCTGTAAAAGAAGCCTCTATAAGCTCCCAATCTTCAAATAAATCATACCATTGATTATTTTTCACTTTCTTGAAATCGCTTAGCCTCTTTCTTGCTTAATTCTTCAATCTCTTCAAGTTCAACATTAGATACCGCAGCCATTATTACATTAAGTATTGCTTCATATTGTGCCATACTCCACTCTTCGCCTTTACTATCTATATACTCAAAAGCTTCTTGACCTAGAGAAGCCTTTATTATTTTATTCATAAACTCCATTTCATCATAATTTTTGTCGCCTTTTTTATCATTTCCTCTAGCTAACGATTGAATATATATAGCATTATTCTTAGTATTATTAATTTTATACTCATGCTCTTCATCTATTTTTACTGTTGGTTTTACATTAACCATTTTATTCATTATGTTATATACTTTTGCCATTATTTATACCTCCTATTATTCTCCTGCTCCTGGTGTGTATGTTGGTTTCCCATCGCCTTTAAGTTCAAATTCTAATGGTGCAACCTTTGTACTATCATCTCCACCAATATTTTTAACATCAATTACACAATCAAATGTTATTTTTGAACCATCAGGGAACTCCATTTCTCCTTTGGTACTACAATCCAATCCATCTTTCCATGCTGTTGCTGCAACATAATCATTACCTGGATCACCAACATTTCTTTTTCCTTTTAAAGATATAGAGAAACTCTTTCCTGTCATTAAACTTCTTGCCCATCCTGATGTTGTCATAGGTGTCCAATCCTCTACCTTACCATCAATTTTGATACCAAAGTTCTCCATATCAGCAATAGGTTGCATATCTTGAGATTGACTTGCCTTTCCTTTTGTACCTATCTTAAATTTAAGATTATATACTGGAAAAACTCCTGTAAATGCTGTCATATTTATTCACTACCTTTCATGTATTATATTTACTTCTATTACATATTCATATATGTTATTTTTATCTGTTCCAACTCCTATAGGTTCGCTAGTTCGCATATCAAAATCTATAACTCTTTTCCCACCTATAACAGCTTCTTGGCCAAATAAAGCGTTAAATACTTCTTGAGCTTTTTGTTCTGCTATATTAGCATTCTTTCCCCAATGAACTAATATAGAAATAGCCTTAGTGGAATAGTTTGTATTTTCTAATCCACCTAAAGCTATATGATTTCTTGGTCCTCTTATACTATAGATACCTATACATTGTTCTTTAGTTGCATCTATCTTTCCTATATACCATTGAGGACATTCTATTTTAGTTTTTAAATATTCTCTTATTTCACTTAGTAACATTACTTTATCACTCCTTTACTAAACATTTTAAAAAAGTGTTTATATGTATCTGTTACAAATTCTTTATTATCTCCATCAATATAAGATTGCATCCATTTACCTTGTGCATTTATATTCTTATCATGCCTAAAGTTATATTCCGGATGCCAGTACAACCTTCTCGCATATGGTGTATCAAAAATTATGGATGTTACTCCAGAATCTATACTTGATAGATCAACAAAACCACTTCTTTCAAGTTCTCCAGTATCCTTAGGAACTACAGCACTTGTTTTAATATCACTTAATATAGCCTCTGTAGTTTCTTCTAAAGCTTTATTCCTAGCATTTATTAAAGTGTTTATCTTAGTTCTATCTAATTTTATTGTTACTTTAGCTTTCATTATATAAGCTCCAATTCAGTACTAAAAACAGAACCGTCTGGATTTCTTGGTCTTGATGACTTAAATATATCTTTTTTTATTTCTCCAATCTCTATATATCCTTCAATTAACTTATTAGGATAAATATCACCCTCAATAATAACTTTTCCACTTAATGTTACAAGCTTACGTTCTGAATCAAGGGTTTGTCTGCTCTTTTCATTATAATTACATAATCCATCATAAATTAAGGTTGCTTCAGGCTCTCCATCATCATTAATAAATGTTTGATAGACTTTTATTGGAGTATTCAATATCCACTTAGGAAACGGTAACTTAACCCCCATAACTATAACCTCCTACTATTTAAACCAGTTTGAGATATATAATTGATAACTTCTTTAGTTGTAGTTATCCCATTTACAATACTTCCATTAAAACTAACAGATGTACTCCCTGCTGAATAACCACTTAAAGGCATATTAATAAACTCACCATATTGCTCTATAAATTCAGCTTGTAAACAAACTGCTTTTTTTATTTTATCTTGTTGAAATGGAGATAAATTTTCAAATCCTATTCCTATTATTCTGTTATAGGTTAAAACATCTATTTGATCCGCTGCTCTTTCTAATCTGTTTTCTAAAGTATCATCATTAAGAATAATCCCTTTAAAATTCTCTCTGTAATATGAACTATCTACATAATCCATATTATTCACCTTGCTCTGCAGCTTTAATTTTTTCTATTATCCCACTTTGACTTGTAGCTTTTCCTATGTCTATGTTATGTTCATCTGCATAAGATATAAGCTCCTCTACGGACATTTCATCTATACTCTTATCCTTTTTTTCAATATCCTCTTCTACAACACTATAACCATGTTCCTTAAACCAGTTTATTAAGTCTTTACTATCTGTTTCTCCAATTCCATTACAAAAATATACACTAGCACTAATGCCAGTGTATTGTTTGTTTGGTGCTATTATTTTAGCCATATGAAAATCCCTCCTATTTTACTTTAATATTTCTGAATACTCCTGCCGCTTTACTTGCCTTTAGTGCAATAGCTGCATTCATTTCAACCTCACCAGTTTTTACAGCCCCTGCTGTTTTAAAATCAGGTAACCATGTTTGAACTGGCGCTACTCCTGCCATAGATACTCCATGTAATCCATCTATACCTATTCTTGCAACATATAATGATGTTGTTCCTTTTGAAGGATCAGTAGCAACTACATCTTCATTAGAACCTGGTTTTGTACCTAAGTCTACAAAAGGTATATTTCCATAAGATTCTACTTGTTGTCCCCAATCATTCTTTGTTACTTGATACATACTTGCTCTTCTAGCACATGCTCTTAATTTAGATATAAGCTTTGTATTACCTGCTATAAATGATGGTGTTCCATCTAATGTAGTTAAGAATTCATCTAACATATCTAAGAAAGCAACATAATTATCTGTTACAGCTTTAGAAGTTGACAAATCAATAACTTTATCTTCACCCGCATTATATTCAGTTTATGAACCTTTTAAAGCTTTTTCTAAACCATCAAATGCTTTACTATCTGTAGCACTATCACCATTTATAAATGTGTCATTAAATAAAGCTTGAGCTGCTTTGATTTTTTGACTTTGTTGTAGTTCTACCTCTGAAATAATACCTCCCATATTAGCTATAACTCTATCAATTTGATAACTACCACCAAATACTTTTATATCTACTGAATGTCTTTCTTTGGTAACTTCACTTGGTGAATATTCTGAATTAATATCCCTAAATTGAGCTGTTGGTTGTGTTTTTAATCTAGTGTATGAGTAAGTAAGTGTTGCTCCTCCACCTGTAGGTGAAACTGCATCATCAAATATTAAATGATCTAAAATCCAATTTGATTTTCTAAATTCATCAATTACTCCCATTTGTAACGCATCTTGTACGTTTAATTTTGCTTCTGCTAATGTTACTGGCATATAAAATCATCTCCTAATAAAATTATTTTTGTATTTGTGATTGAATATGAGATGCTATGGCATCTCTCATACTAATCTGTGTGTCTTGCTGTTTAGAATTACCGTCATTTCCTATTTTAAAACCAGGTAATGGATTGTTATTATTAGTTGTTTCTTGAGCTTTAAATATCTCTGGTTCACTTTCTTGTAAAGATTTTATCCAATCATCAGCCCCTAAAAAACTATCATTTTCTAGTTTAAAATCTTTCTCTAAAAAATCTTTTAAAACTGATTTCTTAACTCTTTCACTAGCAAAATTATGCTTATCCAAAAAGTCTTTTGCTGCAAATTCTCTTTTTTGAGCATCTAACTTATCCTTTAATTCTTGAGTTTCTGTTTCATATTTACTTTTCCATTGTTCTGCACTTGATTTAATACTTTCAATATCCATATCTTTATAAGATTGAATAGTAGTATTAGCTTCTTTTAATTGAGTTTTTGTTGTTTTAAGCTCTGTTTCTTTGGAATCAAATAGCTCTTTCTTTACATACTTAGAACTATCAACTAAATCAATTTCATTATATTTAGTCTTTATATCCTCTGGTAAATTATTAAAGCTATCACCTAATATTTCTTTTAAACTTGCCATTTTCAATCAATCCTTTCTAAGAAATATATTTACTACACAGTTTAAAGTCTTAAGCAGGTTTTGGACAAAATAAAAAAGCCTTAGTTACCTAAGACTTAATCATTTTTATATATTACACTCATATGACATTGCATTTTTAAATATATATTTAAATCCTTTTTTAGTTACATATTCAGCTAGATTATTATTTTCATTAATGTTAATATCGTATATCTTTATATCTTTATTATTGCACCTATCTAAAATCTCCTCAAATTCCGGTTGATCAAATTCTGAGTATGAAAATCCAAAACAAATGATATTCTTTATATTCTTTATATCATATGACATTTGATTATATATTTGTTTTATCCATGATAAATTTCTATATATATTTGTAGAATTAGGTGGAATTAAATCAACTTCAAAACGTGGTTTTAACAGTTCCATTCTTGAAACTTCACTCATAACATATAAACCATTTATACAACATTGATTCTCATTTGTTGTTGCACTCCATATATCTTCTTCTGGCATATGTGCAAAATCTTGGCAAACATCAAAATCTATAGAACCATGTGGTTTATATATTGGAATCATATGTTTTAATATATTAAAATCTTTTAATATTCTATGAGATATTGTAGATACTCTATAATATGAGATTCTTAAAAAATTTAATAAATCTTCTAAGAATAAATCATAATTTAAATCATAAATACCACATATTCTATTTTCATTTTCTTTAAACCACTTTGTCCATTTCCATTCGCTATAATTAATATGCTTTAATCCTTCAATATATAATTTTGAATAGGCATATATAATATACCTTCTCATATAACATAAGTAATTTTGTTTTTCTGAATATTTATTTAATAAATATTCAAATACTTTAAAATCATTGTCTGGGTATATCTTTTTCCCTTCTTCGATTACAATTTCTAATCCTGGCATTTTAGGCATACAATCTATTTTTATATTTTTACATTGAAAATTTGATAATGGTTTACTAGAATTTATTTCAACTCCATTTAGCAAACTAATAGTAAATCCATTTCCTATAATTATTAAACTATCTTTCATAATATTTTATCTCCTATTATACTATATAAATAAAAAAAACTTCTTTTTATTATAACATAAAATGGAATTATTTACAAAAAATCTATATAAAAATACTATGCTCTAAATCTTTTTTATAATCTTTACTCCCCATAATTTGAACTGTTTCATTTAGCTCCATTATTAAACTACCTATTCATAGGTTTCTTCAAAAATATCAGGTTTACAAGGATATAATTCTCCTTTTACACCTTTTATAATGTAATCTCCTACACTTACATGATGAATTCCTTCAAGTGTTTTTATAAATAACTCTGTTGGTGGCGAAACACTATCAAATGAATCAAAATACATATCTGTATTCTTATATGCTTCTATAGCCCACGATGGGATATAAAACTCGCCTTTACTATTCACTAAATCTCCATCATACTTAAAAGCCTCAACTTCAACTGGTTTCTTTCTATACTTAGCCATTATATATTACCTCCCAATTTAAAAATTTATTAAACTTTCTAATAGTGATTTAATTTCCCTAATTAATGAAACTTTATATGGGTTAATATAAATCCCTTTTTTAATTTCCATGAATGAATCTTTTTCATTCATTTTTACATCTTCAATCTCAGTTATTATTTCTTTAACACTATATTCAGATTCAAATATAATTTCAGTTCCATCACATACAATAAGTATTGGTTTAGTTTCATTTTTCTTATTCATGATTTAATCCTCCTTCTTATCCTCCAATATATCACCAACAGTATTTAATGTTGCTAATATTATTAAAGTAATACAAATTATTAAAGTTATTTGAACTGCTATAGACATATAAAATACCTCCATTAGATTCTTTCTCTATAATGATTTCTCCTAAGCTCTTTATTATTTTCTAAATGATTCTTTAAAACTTTTTCCAATTCTTTAACCTTTTCACTTGCTATTTCTTTATTCTCTTCATCACAAGTACCAGCCTTGAATCTCTTCCACTTTCTTAATTGTCTTTCATAATATCTCTGTTTCTGTTCTACTTCATAAAGTTTAATGGCTTCTTTACCATCTGGTATAGTTGGTATTCTAGTTATACCTGGGAAGTAAGTTGCCAATGTATGCCTACAGTTAGGGTGTAAGAATCCTTTTCCGACAGCCTCACTTAATAATGGATAATCTCCATCCTCTTTAGTACCATGAGAAAATATATCATCAACCAATACTTTTCCTTGCCATGGCTCACACATTTTACAAGTATTATCGTGAGCTGTAACAACTACTAAATGTATTCCATATTCATCTCTTTTCTTACCTTCACCTAAGAATGTAGCTCTTTGACTTGCTGTTCTTAAACACATCTCTGCATAACTAGCAATATTAACTCGTTTACCATCTTTATAAACTATGCTATTTATACCTTTCTCAAGAAAATCCTTAGTAGCCATATCTATAGCTTGATTAATAGTCTTAGCACCACTTTGCAAATATACATGAGTTTTAAATATTGTTTGTCTATATACATCATCCATCTTTCTTAAAACTGACATTTGAGCCTTTTTTAAATCATTTGTAACAGTTTCTTGTAATGCATTAAGTTTCTTTTCATTAATACCAAAGAATTTATCTTCAACTTGTGGAGTAGTTTTTTTGCCTAGTTCTTTAGCAATATATTCTCTAACTGTTTGAGGTTCTTTTATATCCTCTGGAAATTGTATCTTTACTTCATTTATTAACTTCTCAAAATTATCTTGAGCTTGAATAAATTTCCCTTGAATTTCTCTGTTTATAGCTTCTTGAATAGGTTTGTTATATTCCTCAACTAGCTTCTTATTTCTCTTCCTATACTTTTCAATTTCTCTAAGCTTAGTTCTTTGCCATTGCTCCCATTGGAATCCTTCTTTGCTTTGTTCTGCTTGATGAAAATAAAAAGCCCTATGCATACTAGAAATTAAATCAAGTTCCATTTGCTCGAATATATTTCTAATATCATAAGACTTATCTCTTTCCTTTTTAGCATTTTCTTTTATTTTATTTTCAGTAATTCCTCTAAGTATATCAGCTAATAATTGTATATCCTTATCCCTCTTGTCCATCTGTTTCAACCTCATTATCATCAGTATATGACATATCAGAATCATCTACTGTTTTAGGTTCTTCAGCCACAAGATAGCCATTCTGTTCCTTTATTCTTTGTATCTCTTCTTCCTTTTCTTCATCTGTCCATGTATCTCCATACATTTCCTCAATGCACTGCTCTATAGACATTACTCCATATGTTTTAGCTTTACCAATAGTTTCTACTTTATCATTAAAAGATGGTGAAGCATATTCTCCAAAATCTACAGTAATATCTAAATTATCATTAATTACCTTTCTACTTAAAAATATACTGTTTACTTTTAGCAACGTGTTGATAACTTTGGGAATAATACATTGTAATTCATCAACTATTTTCTTTCTAGTATAGAGAGTAGTTTTTTCCTTCTCTCTTTGTGCCTCTGCATTATCTAGTTTCTTTAAGTCTATTCCTAAAGTTGCAGGGCTTATTATTCCTTGCAAACACATATCTAATGCTTTAGCGTAACTTTCAATAAAAGCTTCATAGCGTATTTCAGGTTGTAACATATCAATTTCATTTTTAGCATCCTCTGATAAGCTTGAGCCAACTTTTATATACTGATTGTCAAAAGGATTAGGCTCCATAATTTGCCCTTGTGAATCTTTAGGTAGTAAATCCTCTGGAATATATTTTTGTACTCTACCACTTCTTATAGCATCTATCCATTGGGATATTATTTCGTCTAAACTATCAAATGAATCTGTTTTATTATCAAATAATGATTTACCTCTACCACTCCATTTTTGAGATTCAAAAAACTTCAAAGGAATGGCCATAATAAATTTTTCTTCATAAGTTACATCTTCTAATCCACCAAGCTCTGGAATTGTGCTTAATGGAACTTCAACACCTTTGGAATCAATAAGTTTATTTCTTATATATCCTTTCCCAAATGTTTCTACTAGCCTATAATTATTATTTTTAACTGTATAATCCGTATAAAATAATACTTCTTGTAATCTACCTCTTTTTACTGAATAATCAACTTTTTCTCCTGAAAAAAACTCTAAAATAGGATATGGTGTAATATCTGTATCAATAGTTATTTTAAATGCTCCATCTCCAGTGACAAGTGTTTCTATTAGAGATTGTTTTAATAACTTTTCAAACTCATTGTCTTTTCCTATTTGCTCCCATAAATTTAACACTTCTTCATCTTCTATTGATATATTGCTTATATCACTTATAACAATATCAGCTAAAGTTTCAACTATTATTGCAGGTAATCCTGAATGCATCTTTCTTATATTTAATTTTTCACTTGGAACTGCAGCCCAAAATCTACTTCTACTTACTTGATCCACTATAGTACCTTTAAAAAATTGGTCTAACTCTGATGGATCCCCTCTATACCACATTCTATTTTTCATAACATTACCTTCAAAAGACAAAGGTTCTTTTATTATTACAGGTTTAGATATAGCAGGTTGTATATTTAATAACTTTATAGCAGCATTAGTTAACATACTCTTAAACCACCCCATTTTAACACCTCATTAACCTACGTAAGTTCTTCTTTCTAATCCTATATTTCTTAGAATGCTTAATTAGATAGATGATTCTTTTATTTTTATTAATAATATAATCTTTTAGATAATTAACTATATTCATAAATAACTTTTTAATGGTATTTATGAATGTTTTCAATCTATTTACAAGATTACTTATAAAACTCTTAACCTTATCACTATCCATTTCTATTCCTCCTTATAATCTCCTATCAATTTTCTAAAAGGTATCCATGCATACTGACTAGAGTTAATTGTATGGTCGTTTGCATCTTCTGGCTCATATTTATCCTCTTTCCATGAATAGCACTCTAACTCTCTTATATGCTCCTTACAACTATCTAAAACATAATAAAATACTTTACCATTGGTATTAATCCAACCTAAAGCTAAATGTATTCTATCTAATATAGTTACTTTCTTATAAGAGTTAATAAAGTTATACATACATGGATTAGTTCTTTTAAACTTCTTAAGCTCCATTATAGTTGCTTGGTCTGCTGAATCTACAAATACATCTCTAGCAAATCCCCATTCCTTTCTATTCTTCTCTAAGAACTTAAAATATTTAGGAGCTATATCACTAGGAGCTAATGGAGTTTCTAAGTCTTTATTGTTATATACCTCTTCATCTAATACAAATAACTCTTTTTTATCTGTAATACCTAAGAAAGTAAATGCAAAGGTATCAGGACTATTTTGAGAATATGCTGTATCTAATCCTGCTGTAAATTGAACAAACTTTAATTTCTTATCTTTTATTTGTTTAATAACCTGTTCTTTAGATAATACATTATTCTTTCTTTCAAAATTACTGAATATTAAACCTGTTGCTCTACCTCTTAAACCTAATATTTTATTCTTATATAGCTTAGTTCCTTTAGGAGCACTCGTCTTTTTCTTTTCAATAGCCTCTTCATCTAAAGATGCATTATCATAGAAAGTAAAAAACCAGTAGGTCCAATTAGGCTTCTCTTCTGAATTGAGTTGCCCTAATATTTCTACTGGTACATCTTTCTTATATTTTTTTAATGGTCTACAACAGTTAATAAACTCTGAATATATAGGTAGATTAGGATCATCTGGATTAAGCGTCATCATAAGATAATCATTTCTAGTACATATTTCTCTTACAAACTCAATACTAGCTGTGTTAACCTCATCTATAAGTACACAACCAAATTGAGAACCTAAGGCCATCTTCCATTTATCTACGTTATCATAACCTAGTATATATATTATTTTCTCACCATTAGAAGTTATATATCTTATATGAGGTATTTTATTATCTTTATCACCATTACCATTGTATTTAACTAAGTCACCAAACACATCAGTAATTCCATATTCTTTTTGTATTAAGTTCTTTTCAGCAACTCCAGTTGTTTTAGCAGCAATAACATGCATTTTCTTAGGAGATTCTGCAACCATTAGCATAAACTTTAGTATTCCTACTGTAGTTTTTCCTGCTGCTGTTGTTCCCTCCAATGCTTCTACTGGTGCTCTATGCTTTAAAAAAGATAAATACTTCTCTGATAACTTGTATTCATCACTCATCGTCATCATCCTTTAACTGGTTAAGTATAGAATCTAGTTTAGTTGTAGAATTAACATTTACATTGCTATCTTTTTCAACTTTATCAACAAATAATCTATATCTTTTACCTAATAATTCTGCTGCTTTAATTTTATCTTTAGCTGAAAGCTCTTTATCAACCAATCTAGCTTCACTCATAAAATCACCTGTATTTTCAACAACAACTACTTGTTCTGTTTCTTCTCCTCTTAGAACTCTAGTTAGATATTCTAGCACTTCTTCCGCTTTCGCTATCCTTTTACTTTCTAATTCTTTCATCTTTTCATCTATATAAGATTTTATGTCTAGTTTTGACAAGTTCTCACTTGCTATCCTATTTAAATTCTTACCTTTATATCCAGCTTTCCTTGCTGCTTCAGTGGCGTTGCCTGTTTCAATATAATATTCAGCAAACGCCTTCTGTTTTGGTGTAAGCTTCATAACAACACCACCTTTCTTTATAAAATAAAAAAGAGCTCTCATCTAAAAGCCCTCTACTCATAATTAATTATATTTAATATTTAAAATAATAAACGCATATTACTATAGATATGATTTTAAATACACCTAATGAAACATCTAAACTTAACAAGTATTTCAATTAAACTAGAAATTTTTCAATTAATTTACTTGCCATTTCTTTATATTCTTCCTTTGACATAGTCTTATTATATCTATATTGTATTAATTCACTTAACATATTAGAAATAATAAAAAAATCTCTCATCTTTTCTTCATATAATTTCTCATCATTTCCCCAAGATTCATCATTAATTTGATTATATAAATCTGTTAAAACTTCATCTGCTCTTAGTAAAACATCTGTTTCTTTCATAAAAAACTCCTCCTCATTACACACTATCATAATATTACTACAAAAAAATGTCAATTTCAATTTGAGTACGTTTGAAACGACCATGAAAATAATAATAAAAAGAATCTAGCCTAAACTAGATTCTTAAAGCATATCATTCTTTGTAACCCTTCTAAAGGAATATTAATTTTATCATATTTTTAATGGATGATATAGTAAAGCATTTATCTCTGTTTGGACTTCGTGCTCTAGCCATATCACCACCTACCTATTCGTTTGTTTTGTAAGTAAAAGAATCCTCATTATGAGAGTTCTAATGTACTTTTATTACCATTCCTCATCTACTTTTAAAAAACCTCTAATTTCTTTTCTAAGTTCTTCAATTAAATATTCATGATTAATCCTATTATGATTAAACTCATTGTAAACCCCCATATGAGAAATTGATTTTTTTTCTTGTAATTTTGAATATTCTATAATCGAATCTTCTATTGTCTTCTTTAATGTTAATGTTATATTATTATTGATAATATCTAATAGTTTATTTAGTATATCAGAAATTTTTTTTGGCATTAATGGGTTACTCATATATTTAATTATAACTGACTTAAAATCTACATATTCTTTCGTAAGAAATATCATATCAATATGTAATTTATTATTTTGTAAATCTCTATAATTTTCTTTTTTTATATCTTCTTCATTATATATTTCACTTTCATTTTTAAAAATAGAAATAACTTCTAATGATTTAATAATCCCATCTTCATCAGGAATTGGTATCATTTCACATTTCTTTTTTTTAATTATTTTTTCTATTTTTTCCTGTTCATTTAAAACATATCCACAATTAATTAATGTATTAAACAAGTTAATATATACTATATCCATATAAATAATATATATTTTATTCTTGAATTCATCATTAATATAGTTTATCAAATCAATCATCATGTTAGTTTGAATATGAATAACTTCTGATTTCATAGGTTGAAGTAAACTCTTCTTTGCCTTCTGATATGTAAAATATGATATTATTGTAGCTGAAAAAGTTAGAATAATAGTAAAAATATCTTTTATCCACGAGATATTTTCCTTTATATATATAATAATATTCTTTATAATGTCCATCTTGTTATCCTCCCCCATTCATAATTCTACAATAAATTATAAATTCCTTCAAAAAACACCTAAAATTTATTATACTAGGCACTTTTCTATTTATAGGAGGTAAAACTATGGACAGCCTTTAACACGTTCATAATGTAACATAAATTCCTCTTCAATAATTTAACCTATAATTATATTCTATTTAATAAAGCAAAAAGAATCTAGCCTAAACTAGATTCTTTAAGACACATCATCCTTTGTAATCCCTTCCAAAGGAATATTAATTTTTAGTGGCGGAAAGTAAGAGATTCGAACTCTTGTTAGACTTTAAGCCTACTAGCAGATTAGCAATCTGTCCTCTTAACCAACTTGAGTAACTTTCCATAAAACAGGAACTTAATCCTGCAATGTAAGGGAAATAAGTTTTTTAAATAGGAACTTTTTAAATTAGCAATTGTGATTAAAAATTTATAAAAGGGGAAGGTAAAGGAGTTGCACCTTTATTAATACTTTTCCTTCCACGATGCAAGGCTTTTACACCTTGCTTTCCGCCCAGTTCATAGTTAAATTTTAATTCACATATCAAGGAGGTCTTATGAAACTTTGTATAAGTCCATCAGCACAATTACATGTTAACATACTCAAACAGATATATGTTGGGGATTGAGTAGGTATAATTAGGGGATTAAACTTAACTCTCTTTCTATATTATTTCTGAATTCAATTACTTCTTCTCTTTTGAAATTATTATCTTTGATTCTAGCAATAATTTTTTCTTTGAAGTTATTATTTTTCTTTTCGTTAAGTACATCACATCCTCTTATAAATTCATAAGGAATTTTTCCGCTATTTAATAAAACTTTTATAAATTCACGATCTACATTTTCATCTAAAATATAATTTATTAATTGTACCTTCTCAAACTCATACTCAAAATCATATTTTTTTAAGCCTTCTTTAGCCTCAAACTTTATTCTTTCCCACTCACACTTAAGATAAAGTTTTATTTTAGTTTCAGTTTTATCTCTTAAATCACTTTTTCTATATTTCCCAAATTCATTTGTTAATCTGCTTAAATCATTTAAAATTTCATTATCTATTTTCCCGATGGGATTTAGTCTTAAACTAATTTCAGTTTTAATTTGCGTTAATGTACATTCTTTTGCAATAGTACTCTGATCTGAATTAGTATTAGAAATAATACTATTTTTAGTATCTTTTAATTCATCATATTTAGTAAAGTACTCACTAAATAATTTTTTCAGTTCCTTAACCCATTCTGCTCTATTCTTTGTTACAACTTCTAATAAACTTTTCTCTTTATTAGTTTTCCAAGTAATACAAATAGCAACTACTGTTCCTAAAAAAGTAATAATAGTGAAAATTCCCGATATAATACTAGCTGAAACTTCTGAAGATATATACTTTTTATGATCAATAAAGCAAACAGAAGCTATAATAACCAATACTATAGCAATAATCCTAAAAATCATTTTTTTTCTACTAAAAAAAATTTTCTTTAAATCCATTTTAATCCTCCATTGTAAAATTCATTAACAATTATAACATAGTTTTTACAAATAAAAAGAACCTAGCATATACTAGATTCTTTTTATTTATATAATAAAACTTTCTTGAACTCCTGGATTGTAAAAAACAAAATCTGCAATCTGTCTTATTATCTTGGTCCTCAACTCTTTTCTACAGTAATCCTTATTGTACCTTAACATATAAGCCACATTCCCCCAGCTCACATTCGGCTGATTGATATACTTTAACTTTACTAAATCCTTTTCCTCTTTAGTCCTAAGAGTTTGTATAGCTAAATCAATTCTCCTCTTCAATTTAACTTTATATTCTAAATCTCTCTTAAGATAGAATAGCTCTTTCTCTTTTCTTATAACTTCATCCTCAACCATGCTGCTAAATTTATTTGTTGGTCCACTCTTCTCATTATATCCAATGGCCACACAACCGGTATAAGATTCTTTAATATCCTTAATTTCCGCTTTTATTAATTCAATTTCAGTTTCTAATTTATTGTAATTCTTAAGTAAATTCTCTGTTTCTTTAAATAGTTCTTTATCCATATATCCTCCTACAAATCTTTATCTTAATATCGATTCAAATTTTTGACATTCTGTTTTGGAAATGCTAAAATAATAGTGCCGAAACACATATGTGTAATTTAGGGATAGCCTCCTAGGTCTGATGATGGCAGGCTGCTATGTATTAGTTTTAATACTTAATTCTATAAAATTCACATGGAGGTGGTGTTCTATGACTAGATTAATAGATTTCTTAACTTTAGTTATATCAAATACTTTCTCATTTGTATCAATAGTATTGGCTATTCCCACTTCTAGGTTTTAACCTACTGATGAGTTTGTGAAATTCAAACGAAAAGTGGGATTTTTTTATAAAACACGTTAGCTTTAACAACTATCTGTATCCTTCTTATAAACGCCATAGAACGTTTTGTCTATTAAGACAATATAACTATACTCTTTCTCCATAAAAACCTCATGAACGCTATTTTTAGTTAATAGAGTATGAGGCCTTGTCCAATCCTCCAATAACTTTATTTTAGGCTTATCAAAGAAACTTATTTGATTATTTATCATATATATCACTTCTCTTAACCTATAAATTTAGATAAAAAAAATACCGTCTATTCTTAATTAAATAGTACGGTAATTATTTTTAATTTATATATTTGCCAAACCACTCTTTATTAGCTCTTATTATTTTCTTCTTCTAGTTGATCATAAAAGTTTTCAACCCATTCTTCATAACAAGCTAAGTTACGCTCACAAATGTTCATTATTCTAACATAATACTCATTTTTTTCAAGATATGTTTGTACCTCTTCATCTGATATTTCTCTATTTGCTCTTTTCCATTCTGCTTTAAAGTATATTCTTAGAAAATCTCTTAAAACATCAACATAATCTTCTAATAAAATAATATGCTGTTTATCATAATAGCCATCTTTATTTAACAATTTACTACTAAGTAAATCAATCAAATAAACTATCAAATCATTATTCTTATTTTTACCATTATCTGGTCCAAAATATAATATTAATAATGTTGCATTCCTTTTTACATCACTTTTCAATTCTTCTACAATCTTTAAATCGAACGTATTCTCATTCTTAATATATGTAAATAACCTATTACAAGCTGAGATAAAATCTACACTTTTTTTTCTTACTTCTTGTATCCATTCAATCCTAGCTTTAGCAACTATATTTCCTTTAAAATTATCACGATTCAACTCTCTTTGTAACTTTAGCGCCTCATCATTTAATTCTCTTTGTAACTTTTGAGATTTCTTATTATTTAGATGTGAGTTAACAGCTACATAAACTGATACTAAGGCTGTGATTATTGAAGTTATTGCTGCAACACTAGCCCATTGAAATTGACCATTGGAATCTAAAAATATATGACTTAACATACTAATTCCCCCAAAATAAATTTGGTTTTATTATAATTTATTAAAGGTTAATTATCAATATTTATCTTACCGTATTATTCAATTTTAAAAGAACAATTTTATATTTATATTAATTTAAACTCAATTCTTTCATCATCTTCTGTATAACTCTTAATAACACTAAGCTCTATAATTTGACTATCATCTTTATAAGCAACACCATTTAAGCTATCTAATATAATTTTTGCTATATGACTTAGGTATTTTATAGTAAGCAATAATTAAAGCTTTTATAGGGCCGTCTAGATATCTTCCATCTTGTTGTTTATAACAATCTCTTACTAACTTTTCATATTGAACTGTATCTTTAGGAGTAAAGGCATGACCTCTACACACTCTTGGTCTAGCCTTTCCTCTTATCTTTCCTGTAACTACTACCACCTATATCCTCCAAATCTAACATTCCATTTCTTTCTTCCACTTATTTCTCTAATTTTTATATAAGCAGCTACTTCTCTATTTCTTTCTATTTTTCTTTTAGCTAAATCTCTGTAGGTCTTTAATGCTAGTTCATGTACTGAATAAACTTCTAGTAAATTAACTTTCATTTTAATCACACCTTCTAAATTTTTATTCTTCCCATCCTAATAATTGCTTTTCTAAAGAATCATAGTCATAATCCCTTTGAGTAAAGTTACACTTTTTATTAACTTGTCCTTTATTAGGTTGCCAATCTTCTTTTATAGCTGCTATAAGAGCTCCTACCCTATTATTGATTTTCTTTATTTGATTAATAATCTTGAGTTTCTCAACAACAACATCAACAGAAACCTTATTGTTAGAACAAAACTCTGTAAGAGATTTAATTTCATCAGATGAAAAACTTTTTAACACTTCTTTAAGCTCTTTTCTTTTATCAACAACAACATTTTCCTCTCCTGTTGTTGTTCTAACCTGTCCTGTACTATCCTGTCCTAACCTGTCCTGTCCTATGCCGTCCATTGGTTGTCCATGGGACGTCCCATTGTCGTCCCATGATTTCTTTTTTCTATCTGCTCTTTCTTTAGATTCTAATAAATTGACTTCTGGCATAATTTGAAGCAATAGATCTTTATACATAGAATCAATTTTTCTATCTGCTCTTATTTTGTTATGTTCTTTCCAATCAATAATATAAGTTACTAAATCTTCATTTAAAACTCTTATATACCCCTTAGAAACTAATATTCTTAAGTCATCTTCAGTAGCTCCTGTCATTCTTAATACATTAAAAGCTTCAACTATTCCATCATCATCTGCTCTCATTCCTAAATCATAATAAAGAAGCCTTGAAGATGAAGGCATTTTTAAAAACTTAGCTGAATCAATTACTTTTATAGAAAACATTCTTCTTTGTGCCAAACCTTTTCACTCCTTACATCTGTCTTAACTTATAAGCTTCATTAAGTTTATTTCTCAATTCATTGAAAGAAGCTTCATCTAAATTAAGTTTAGTATCCTCTTCAATGAATATAATTACGTTATTTGTATCTTTTATATCTATAGAAAAATTTTGTTCTTTACCATACTTTCGTATTTCAAGTTCTAATCCATTTAACATCATTTTAAATTCCTCCTAAGCTTTCTTTTGGCAATCCATACATAATACTTTCTGATACTTTTTATGTGAGAAATTTGCAACATTATAAGGCACATCTTTACCACAGCTCGTACACTTATAAACTTTGTTAGAGTTTTGATTTTGACTGTTGCTAGTTTTACCTCTAGTATCTTTACTATCTGGATCATCATTATCTGTTGGAGCTTGTAAACTCTTAAGTATAAAATATCTTTCTGAATAAGTTAGTCCACTTCCATAAGCCTTACTTATATCATCCTGTTGGCCAAATATATCAAAGCTGCACTCTTCTCTTTCTGTTGGTTCATCTGCATTAATCCAAGTATATTTAACCTTACCAACTATAACGAAATCTGTTTTATCCTCACCTTTTGAGTTCTTATAATCAAATGTTGTCCATAAAATATCATCTGTTTCTATTTTTAATAAAACTCTTAATTCATCCATCTTAGGTCTTATCTTGCTTAAGACTTGGCTACCAGAAACATATTGGTAACCAAATCCTTTAGTATCTTTTACAAAGTTATCTATCTCTTTTCTAACTTCTATAAGCTTTTGCCATAAGTTCATAAAATCCACCTACTTTATTTGTAATGATTTATTTTCAACTAATTCTGCACCTTCAATTATTTCTCCATTCTTAAGTGCCTTACCTAAATCAGTCTTAGATATAGTTTCAGTTGTTTTAAGCTTTATAAACTCTTTAGGTATCTTAGTTTCATCGATTACCTTAACTACCTTAGATTTTCTAAATGATATTTTGAATAGCTTTCCTTCAACCTTAGTTAAACCTATTCCATTCATTTCAAACTCAACATACTCTTTTAGTTTTTTTACTGTATTTTCTTTTTGCTTCTTTAAAGCTGATAATCTTTTTATTTCTTCATCTATTCCTATAGAATCTGCTTCTATTTCTTTTATAACTTTGCAAGTATTCTCTATCTTAGTGTTTATATCATCCTCAACTTGTCCTAATGCTCCATGGATCATTTCAACTGTTAATCCTTCTTGTTCTCCTAAGTTGTCTAATAAACTTTCTAAGTTTCTATAGTTCTGTGTTAATTCATATAGTTTCATATTTAACTCCTCCTTAAAATGGTATCTCTGACTTTAATACTGGTTCTAAACTGCTATTCCAGTATTCTTCTGTTATATCCTTAAATTCTTTTTCTAAAATAAGAGAACTTAATACTACTGGTTCTTTATTCCACGCTAAATTTAAAGTTATTTCATCTAAATCATCAGTTACTACATATACAAATCCATCATTGGATTGAACTATTTTCCCTATATGTTCAGTTTTTAATAATTCAACTGCTTTATATTGCATTGTCATAGCTCCTTTACTGTTTCTCCAGTTTCAATATCATAAATTTCACCATTGTCTAAATCCATTCCTGGTGGTAATATATCCTTGAGATTTATTTCTTGAGTACATTGGTTACTTTGGTCGGTGCCAATGCACTCTCTTTTTATTTCTTCCTCTATTAAATTACTTAAAGTCTTGTCTACTTTTAAATCGCTAAATCTTTCTTGTACTCTATCAACTATGTTCTTTGATACTTTTACTAAGTCCATAACCAACACCAAACCTTATAAGATAAATAGTAAAAGAAACACCATATAATAACTAAACCTATTACAGTTACTAAACATCCCGTATTTACTTTCTTCATATAATCCTCCTAAACAAACTTTCTGTTATGTTAAGAACCTCTAAAAACTTTTTCTTTGGAATAGGTTTCTTAAATCTAATATTATTAAATTTTAAATCCTGCTCTACAGCTAATAAGATACTTTCAAACTCTTCTTTACTATGTCTAGCCTTTAAACTCTGTATATCTTTAAAGTTCATAACATCACCCCTAACGTACATTTATTGAAAAGATAAAACTTAAAGTACATCCAACAAATAATATTAAATACTTAAAACTGTTTTTAGGCTCTTTCTCATTTATAGATTTATCTAAAAAATAAACACTTAAAAATAAAGTTGTTGCTGTTGTTATTATTCCAAAGACTATTTTTCCTCCTGGCGTGAACATATCAAACCTCCTTTCCAAGACTTATTATTGGTGCTAAATTACTTAGTACATTACTTAAGATATCTTTTAACTTTTGATTCTCTTCTTTTACTTCATCTAACTCCATTTCCATACGTCTACGTTCTAATGGACTAAATCTTTCTAATTTAGTTCCTTCTAGCTCCAAAATAGTTTGTAAATTAAATCTTATTGCAGGAATCCCTTCTACAGTAGGGATAATTCCTGCTTTTCTATACTCCTCAATAGACTTAACACTCATTTGCCAACGTTCTGCTAAGTCTTTTTGTGTTAATAGTTGTGCCATTTCTTGCCCTCCTTCGATTTACTTATCCTTAGGTTTTAATTAAAGCTTGTCTTATTCATTCCCTTAGTATCAGAGGGATTCGCTGTTTACTGATACTTGTCCTATATATTTCCAACCTTTATAATTTAAGTATCGGCTCCGCCAAGTCGAAATAAATTATGAAAGGTGGTATAATTATGGTTAATATGAAATCTAATAATGAAATTTATAGTAAATTAATTAGAAACTCTATAAAAATTCCTACTCCAATTTACAAGCCAAATTTCACTCTTGCTTCTAGTGTTTACTCAATCGAAAGTTGCATGAAACAAATTTCTCAACTTAGTAAAATTACTTTTCCATTACCAAATATTAATTTACAACTCGAACAAATGGTTAAAGATTTTAATACTTTAAATATTGAAAATATTAGTTCTATGGTAAAAGCAATATATAATGACTCATTTATTAACTTAAATCAATTAACTAAATTAACTTCAAATATAAACTATAATTTGTTTTCAAATGAATTAGCTGAAAGCATATATTCATTCACTGATTCACTTAAAGAATTTTGTAATGAAAATAATATAGTCAATAGTGATATCGATTCTTATGTTAGTTCTATAGACTCCACAAAGGAAACTTTTGAAAATAGTAAACTTAGTAAATCAGATATTTTAAATATTATTAATATTGTTGTTACCCTATTATTTTTTGTATATGGACTTTATTCTGATACACAAAGTAATATATCTAATGAACATATGACTAAAACTATTCAACAAAATACTGAAACCAATATTAAGTTAACTAAAGAATTAGAAAAATTAAACTCTAATCTAAAGAACCTTTCTTCTGAAGATTAGTAATTTCTTTTTCAAGCTGGTCAACTATTAAATCAACCTTTTGTATAGCCAATTTATTTTCTTCAATCTGCATTTGTAATTGCTTATTTATATTCTCTCTTTTAAAAAGAGAAACTATATTTACTAAAACAGTAATAATTAATAAACAATTTAATACAGTTTGTATTATAGATTTAACTTTTAACTGCTCTTTATTGACTTGGGCAGTTATTTTATTTTCCATTTAAATCTCTCCTTCCATTTTGTTACCCTTACTAATAGATCTAAATATTTAATTGACTTTGATTATTAAGCATGTCTATTTTTTCTTGTAAATAAAATGGTGCTTTATAATTCTCGGCTATCTCTTTAGCTTTGCTTAAATGCTTTCTTTTTATAGCTTTGTAAGTACTAACATTAAACTGGTCTTTTACAAACTTCCACACATTCTTATAAACTTTATTGGAAATTGATTTATCTTTATATGCTGGACTACCATATCCACCTAAAGCATTTGTTCCTACTTTTTTTACTACTTTTTGAAGCTCCTCTGGTTCAGCACCTATTAAAGGTAAATCATCTTGAAATTCTTTAAGTTCATTTTTAACCTCTTGAACTTCTCCTCTAACTTCCTTGAAAGCTTGTACTTGTGCTTCAAATAAATCAACTGCACTTGTTGGTTTACTTTGTTCTTTTAATGCTTGTTCCATTTTATTAAAAGCTTCAATATATTTTAATTTCCATTGAAGAGCTTTAGTTCCATTGAAACCCATTGCTAATAATGTAAATCCATCTCTAGTCATTAAGTACTCTTTATACCACTGTTTATTTTGTGGATGTTGGTATTGACTTTCTATAAACAGGTCTGCCGATTTTTCGGCTAGCCCTTTTTTAATTTCTTCTATTGAGTCCAGCACATGTTTATGCTGTTTTTCAAAATCTTTGGCTATAAGTCTACTGCTTACAACAACTTGTCCATTTTGATTAGAAAGTTTCACACCTTCTATTTCTTTGTTTTCAAAAATCATTAAATTATTCATTTATTAACCTCCCCACTAATTTTGTTTAGTTTTCTGAACTTTTAATGTAAAAAAATATTCAGGAATTTTATTCTCCTCTATACCTAATATTTCACAAGATTTGTATATTTCTGCCTGTGAAAAATCTAAGTAATTATTTAAACGTTGGCTTAAAGACACTCTTCCAATACCTAAAGCATTTGCAAACTTATCTTGAGTATTAAACACTTCTTTTATTTTACCTTTAAGCTTACTATAATCAAAAGCCATATCTGTTCACCCCCTTTGTTCAGTTTTCTTAACTCAATTTTAACTTCACCAGAAATTATTGTCAATACTCTTTTTTAGTTTTCTAAACTTTTTGTATTAAATTTCAATTATTTTGTTGCGTTATCTGAACAAAATTGATATATTATATTTAAACAAGGAGGTTTTTTATATGAAAAAAATATCAGAAAGAATCAAAGAAGGTTTAGCTTTAAGAGAAATGAAGCAAGCTGATTTAGTAAATATAAGTGGAATATCTAAAGGAGCTTTAAGTTCATATATATCTGGAACATATGAACCTAAACAAAGAAATATATATAAGATAGCAAAAGCATTAAATGTAAATGAAGCTTGGTTAATGGGATATGATGTTCCTCTAGAGAGAACTGAAAACTCAATTAATTCATCAGAAATTAATTTATCAACAGAGGAAAAACAACATATAGAAGACTTAAGAAAACTTAATGATTTAGGAAAAGATAAAGTTTTTTCATATACTAAAGATTTATTAGAAATGCCTAAGTATTCTTTAGATACTGAATTTGCTGCTACTCTAATAGAAAATCAAAAAACTCCTTATTTAGTAGCTTGTCATGATGACAATTTAACTGATGAAGAAAAAGCTTTAATGAATGAAAAAATAAATGAAGCTTTAAAAAATCTCAAATAAGTTAGGTGGGTTTATATGACTAAATACGAAAGATTAATGTATGAAGCCGAATGTCATGGTGCTAAGGTCATTGAAATTGATCTTGGCACAGATAAACCTTGCGGAAAATGCGTTGATAATATAATAGTTATTAATAGTAATATAAATACCAAAGAAAAAACATGTATTTTAGCCGAAGAACTTGGACACTATATTAAAAATTTAGGTGATATTACTAATCAAACTGAAATATGTAATAAAAAACAAGAATTAGTTGCCAGGCGCTGGGGGTTTGATAAAGCTGTTGGTTTAGTTGGATTAATTAACGCTTTTGAAAATAATTGTAGAACTGCTTTTGAAATAGCTGATTTTTTAGGTGTAACTAAAGAATACTTTGATGAAGCAATTGATTATTACAGAGCTAAATATGGCGTTATGTATAAAATTGATAATTACATAATATACTTTATTCCATCATTAGGAATATGTAAAATGTTTTAACCAGTTGATTTTCAACTGTTTATTTTATAGATTTTATAGAACATATATTCGCATTCAAAAATTTTATTTTAATTTTAAAGAGGTGTTAGATATGGAGTATAACGTAACTTATAGGCAAAAAGATAAAGGATGGCAATTTATAATAAGCTATAAGGATTATAATGGAAAATGGAGGCAAAAATCTAAACAAGGATTTAAGACAAAAAAAGAAGCTAAACCTATTGCTGAAAAGATGCTACAAGATTTAAAGAAAAATATAAAAACAAGCAATAATAGTTTTGGGAAAATAACTTTTAAAGCTTTTTCAGATATGTATCTAGAGCATGAAAAGCTATATAAAGAACCTAAGACAATAGACGGCTTAGTAACAGTGCTTCATAGGTTTCAAGATTTAAATGACAAAGAACTTTGCAAAATAACTAACTTAGATATACAAAAATTAATAGATAATATGACTAAGGAACATCTTAATAATAATACAATAAGATATTATTTAAAAATATTAAATAGCATATTTTTATGTGCAAAATTTAAATACAATATACTAGATGAAGTTCCAAGTAAATATATAAAAATAGGTAAACCAATACCAACTAAGAAAAAGGCACTGAATGATGATGAAATTAACGATTTATTATTAAAATTTAAAAATAATAAATATTATCTAGTAGTATATTTAGCTGTTAATACAGGTATGAGAATCGGTGAAATTCTAGGTTTAACATGGAATGATATAGATTTTAATAATTGTCTAATAAGTGTTAATAAACAATGGAAAATACTAAAAGATAATTCATGGGGATTAGGTAGTGTTAAAAGTAAAAATTCAATTAGAATTATTCCCATTTCTAATTCAGTTTCTGAAGAACTATTAAAATATAAAACTATAATAAATATAGATAATAGAGTTTTCAATTTTAAAAGTAAAAACACTATTCTTTCAAGAGTAAACATACTTTTAAAAGAATATGGTTTCAACATTTCTCTTCATGAATTAAGACACACATACGCTACTAAATTAATTGCTAATGGAGTTGATTTTAAAACTGCTGCAAAAATATTAGGTCATTCAGTAGAACAAACTATGAAAGTATACTCTCATGTCAATAATGATATGTTTAATAAAGCACATTCTATTATAGAAAATATTTTTTAAATTTATTTTTGACGAAACTTTTGACGATTCAATATAAATCCTTTATTTCTAGCCATTTATAGCGAAATATCATTCTTACATATTTGAAAGGTATGCTGTAAGCAATGTCATACTTTTAATCACTATAAAACTCTATATTTGCCCAATTATTCATGAAATATTACCAGTTTTACACATGTAATTGAAAATTTTAAAAATAAATGCAAGAATATATTTAATAATCTTAAAGAAAGGAAGCTTTGATATGAAAGACGAAAATATTAATATAAAATACCAAAATAAAGTTAATTTAATTTTTATCATATTAGTAACAATATCATTTTTATTATACCGATTCTGTTTTGATAGAAATGGTAATCTATTATCCTTAAACTACATATTAATATATTTGGTAGTTTTAGTATTAGTTATATCTAGCTTAAGAAATTTCATAAGAGAAAGAACTAAAAATAAACACAATTAAGAAGCTTATATTTCTATAATATTATAAAAATCTACTAAAATATTTCTTTATAAAATACAAAAAAACTCAGTAATAGCTGAGTTTTTATAATATTAAAATAATTATCTAATCTAAAAATTTCTTTAACTCAATAGTTTCTTCTTTGTCATTCCATTTCATTACTATTATTTCTTTAATATCTTTTGATTTGATGTGGCTAACTTAACATCATATTGGATATTATTATTCACCTTTAATTTTTCATCATACTTTCCAAACTTAAAGTACATGTCTCCTTTTAAACCATATATATCAGGGAATTTTTTCTTAAAATCTTCTTCACTTAGTCCAGAATAAACTATAACCTTAAGTTTTCTCTTCCTTGCTGAATTAACCATTTCCCTTAACTCCTTAGGTTGAAGTGACCATTCAAGTCCTGCAAGTATAATTCCTTCATTAAAAGGATCATTTGTCACTTTATCTAATATATCTTCTGAATCCATCTCTATGTTTGGTAAATCCTTTAAATGTTGATTAAAGCATCCTTTGCAGTTTAAGTTACAATCTACTGCACTTATTAATGCTCCCATAAAAGGCGCATCCTCTACTCTCTCATGAACAATGCCCTTTGTTTTTATAATCATAGGCTTAACTGATTTCTATCCTTAAACTCTGATTTTTTACCATCATTAAAGAATTCAACTTTTCTTAAGTAGCCTGTTATTCTTTGATATAAATCTAGCTTTTTGCCACATATAGGACACTCTTCTACCCTTTCCTTTACATATCCATGCTCTTCACAATATCTATTTAAAGGAGAAATACTTACATAAGGTGTTCTATATTTCTTACAAACTGTCTTTACTATGTGTTTTGCCTTTTCTCCACTTATAGCTCCATCACAGTAAATATGCACCACAGTTCCTCCTGTGAATAACACTTGAAGCTTATCTTGGTGATCAAATAATTGCTTTAAGTTTTTAACTTCATTAGGTGGCATATGACATGAGTTTGTATAGTATGGATATTCTCTTACCCCTCTAACTATAATATCCTCAAAGTCCTCTACATCCTTTTTAGCTAGTCTATAACAAGTTGATTCCGCTGGAGTAGCCTCAAAATTATAAAGATTTCCTGTTTCTTCTTGAAAGTTTATTAATTCTTCTCTTATGAAATTACAAACCTTTATTGAAAACTCCATTCCTTCTTCAGTTAATATATTATTTCCATTAAAGTTTTCACACATCTCATTTAATCCAACTATTCCTATAGTACTAAAATGATTTTTCAAAGTCCCTACATAAGTTGAAAATGCCGGCAACATATCTTTATTTATAATATTATCATTTAACCATTTTCTCTTCTTTTCTAAGCTATCTTTTGCTATAATCAATATTTCTTTTAAAGCATTAAAAAACTCTTTTTCATTATTTTTATGTTTATATGCTAATCTTGGTAAGTTTATTGTAACAACACCTATACTTCCTGTACTATCTCCACTACCAAAAAGACCACCATTTCTTTTTCTAAGCTCTCTTAAATCAAGATTTAATCTACAACACATTGATCTTACATCACTTTGATCCATATCTGAATTAACAAAGTTTGCAAAGTAAGGATACCCAAACTTCCCTGTCATCTCAAATAACATATCATTATTAGGGTTATCAAAATCAAAATTACTGTTTATATTATAAGTTGGTATTGGATAAGAAAATGGTCTTCCATTATAATCTCCCTCATTCATAAGTTCATAAAATGCCTTATTTAACATATCCATTTCTTTTTGACATTCCTTATATGTGAACTCTTGAATTTTATCTCCAATTAAAGCAAGGTCATTTTCTAAGTCTTTTGGTGGAAAAAGATCAAAGGTAATATTAGTGAAAGCTGGTTCAGCTCCTGCCCTACTATTACTATTTATACTAAATATAAAGTTTTGTAGATTTTGTTTAACCTCTTCATATGTTAAATTATCCTTCTTTATATAAGGTGCTAATAATGTATCAAATGAATTAAAAGCAACAGCGCCCATAATCTCATTTTGATATATTGTAACCAAATTAGCTATTTGATTTAATATAGCATCAAAATGTTTTGCAGGACTACTAGTTGGAATATTAGGAATTCCCTGTACTCCCATTAAAATTATGTTTCTTAAGGAATATCCACAACAATAAAGTGTTAATCCTCCTAGATCATGAATATGCATATCTCCATTTTTATAAGCATCTATTATTCTTTTATCCTTATAAACTTCATTAAGCCAGTAATCTTTAGAAACCTCAGCTATTATATGTTTATTGAGACTCCCAAAACTATATGGTGAATTGGAATTTTCATTGACTCTCCAATCTATTTTTTTAATATAATCATCTACTATTTTCTTACTAGATAACATATTTTTCACATCCTTTTTTACATCCCTTTTATTTATACTGACATTATACATCAGTTCAAAGTATTATAATAAATACTCATATACCTATATGTTTATAATCAATTAATTATTTGTTTTTTATGGAAATACTCTTAATGTCTCTTATAATCTAAGTTCTTTGAACCTTTTAACTTTTTTCAAAAAACTCAAAGAAAATTTTAGTTAAACTATTAAAAACATAATGAAACATTGTATTTTCCTACTTTCTAAAAAACATAAATTTTTTAATAATTTCTTTTTTTATTAAAGTTTTATAATCTATTTTTTAACTTTCTATTGTAAAATTCTAAATCTTCACTTAAGGGAAAATTACTTTTAAAACAGATTAATAAATTTTCATCTTTGCTTATTAGAACTGTTTTATCGCTATCCCATGAAATTATCTCTATCTCTGAAAGAGGATGTTGAATACAAACTGGATTCTCCCAAATATCTTTATTATCTTCTGCGCAAGGCAAAGTATATTTCATAATCTCTTCTAAAGTAAATTTCTTATTGAACCCACTTAAAACACCCCAAATCAATTGAAAATCCTCTTTTTTAATTATAGTGTCTAGTTCTTCTCCAGATATAAAGCAATATTCTCTTGATAATAGCTCCTCTATATCTTCATTCTCTGGATAAGCACAACAATCTGTAATAAGCCAGTTATACTCAAGATGAATATCATTAACAGATTTAAAAACCTTTCTTAAATTTGTATAATATTCTTGCCCTTTATCTAAAACTATTCCTTTCAAAATTATCTTCTCCTTATTTTAAAGTACTTAACTCTCATTATTCTTTTATTTACTGTATAGAATCCAAACAAATATATCTCCTAAATATGTATTTAATTAATATTGTTATTTTATTTATAAATAAAATAAAGTAAGGTTTATTTAATATATAACCTTACTTTACAAATAAAAACTAAATCCTATAGTCCTTCTATTTCTCTAGCTTTCTCTTCTATCTTTTTAAGTTCCTTATACGTATGCCTAACTTTATCTCCTACTACTTCAACTTTTTCTAAATGTTCCATAGCAGATTCTCTGTAAATATCTCCTAAGTCGCTTTCATGCCAATTAGTATTTTCAACTTCGTAGCTTTTAATCATTTCATCATTTTCTTCATCCATATCATCAATATAAGCTTTAACCACATCAGATATATGAGTTAGCTTAAACATAGCTTCTCCACTATATCCTGGCATTATATTTTTAAGAACAATAGTAGCTCCATCATCTCTTATTTCCACTTCTTGATCAGATAATTCTCCACTTAGAAGAACCGATTGAACTCTTTCAAACTCATCTATAAGTTTTTTTGCTTTTTTAGCTAATCTCATTTCCTTTGATTCCATAATTAGTTCCCCACTTTCTAGTTAAAATCTACATTATAGAAGTATTATTTTTACTTATAAATTTCCTTGTTATATAATCTAAAACTTCAAAAATACCTTTAAATAAATATATATTTTGTAATCATTTTCTTAGCTACATTTTATCACATATAAATTACATTATAAAATTAACTAAAGTTAAAATATTTGTATATTTTCTAAATATTGAAATACTAAATCAAGTTAATACAAAAATAATTGTAATAGTTTCATCATTAAAAAGAATTCTTAGAATAAAGATTTCAAAGAAACATAATAAATACTGGACATGATTTAAAAATTAGAATATAACTAAATAAAAGTGAAATATATCAAAGATTAAAATTAACTTTGATATATTTCACTTATTTTCTCTATTAACTAACAGAGTCTATTTATAAAAACTATTTTTAAATCTTCATATTATCTAATAAAATTAGTTCTTTCTCTTTCTTCTAACTCTGGTTTAAGAATATTATTATTCTTACCTAATTCTATACACTTAATAAGCCATGCCATATTTCTTCCTAGCACTCTCATTGTTTGCATACCTTCTAGGTCTTTTTTAACCTCCTCTGGAGTATTCCCATGAACCATATTCCAATATTGTGAACTTACAACTGGCATATTGCATATTGTAAGATACTTACTTAATTGATCTAAAGTAGAGGTTGTCCCAGCACGTCTTGCACTGCATATAACTGCCCCTGGCTTAAATGCCATATGTTTACCCCCAGAATAAAATGCTCTATCTAAAAATGAAGTTATTGAACCTGAAGCTGCTGCATAATAAACTGGTGAACCAAATACAAATCCATCTGCATCCTTAGCTTTTTCCACAAATTCATTTACACCATCCTTCATAAAACATTCCCCTGTTTTTTTACAAGAGCCACATCCTATGCATCCACCTATAGGCTTATTCCCCACTTGAAATATTTCAGTATCTATTCCATTTTCCTCTAGAGTTTTACTTACTTCCTTTAATGCTGTATAAGTACATCCCTCTTTATTGGGACTTCCATTAACTAATAATACTTTCATTTTTTGTACCTCCTAATTATAACCACCTTATTATATTATAAATCCTTCTCATTAATTCTTACTATTTCTATCCTTTAAAAATTAACTATCCTTAAATTTAAAATCCTTTAAAGTCTCAATATCTACTGGCTTTGAATAGAAATATCCCTGAATATATATTTTTTCATATGGAAATACCTTAACAATGTCAACCTGATACTGTTCCTCTATCCCTTCAAATACTATAGTTCTATTAGCTATGATACATATTTCTGATATAAATTCCACTGTTTTTTCATTTATAATAGACTTGTCTAAATTATCAGCAAAGTACTTGTCTAGCTTCACTATATCAGAATCAATTTTATTTAATAAATCTAAATTAGAATATTCCACTCCAAAATCATCTATAGCTATTAAAAATCCATATTCCTTTATTATTCTTATTGCACTTTGTATTCTTCCTATATCCTCCATACCAAACTTTTCTACTATCTCTAAACAAATATTACAATCATCAATCTTATAATCTTTTGCAATTTTCATTAAGGATCTTAAAAACTTAGGATTTTCTATTTCTTTAAATGAAACATTTAAGGATATATAAAAATCTCTTCCTTTAACCATATCATAATCTTTTATTATTCTGTAATCTAAAATAACCTTCTTTAAAAGCCATAAAGAAACTTCTAAAGACATATTATTGTCTTCAATTTCCCTTATAAAGCTATAGGGAGTTAAAATTTTTCCATCCTTATTTAATCTCAAAAGAGATTCAAATCCCTTTACTCCATTTGTCTTTGGATCTACTATAGGTTGATAATATAATATATATTTATCATTTTTCATATAGCCTCTAATTTTTCTTTTAGTTCTTATAGCGAATATTTTATTTTTTCTTTTTTTATAAATAAATAATGATATTATAATTAAAAATATTACAACTAGTAACTTTTCATTTTTTAATTTATCTAAATGCTCATCAAAATACTTAGAATATAAATTAGTATCTTTTTGTTCCCCATCTTCTTCAAGCTCTCCAAGGACAGAATCTATTCCTTCAATTAATTTTTCATTACCTTTTCTACTAGTTATATAAACTGGTCCAGAAGAAAACTCAAAAATTTTTTTAATATTTTTATTTTCATAATTTATATTGCTTCTTGTATTTTCTACTACAAAATCTACTTTGTTATCATGTAAATATTCTTCATCTTCAGGATAATTAGAAACATATATAGGTTTCACATTTATGCCTTTATCATTTAAAAGCCTTAAAATCCACTCATTATTTTCTTCTCCTTTTAAAAATCCCATTTTTAATCCATTTAAAGCTTTTAAATCACCATTTTTTATATTCTTATTAGTATATATGGCAAAGTTATCATTATTTAGATAGTGGTCAGTAAATTCATATTCCTTTTCTCTATCAGGAGTCTTACTTATTCCAAAGACTAAATCTATCTGTCCAGATTTAAGCTTTTCTAAAGCATCTGTTACATTACAATCTACATACTTATAATTTAAATCTAACTTATTACATATTAATTCTAGTATTTCATTATAATAGCCATCTGGCATAGAATTTTTATTAAGATAATAATAAGGATAATATTCATAAAATCCTACTTTAACTGTTTTTCTGTTACAATTAACTTTCTTACCATCAAATTTAATTGTAATACCTAAAACCGTTATAATTATTAAAAATACTATACTTACCCAAAACACCCTTTTTTTCATAAAGTAACACTTCCCTAACCTCTCATATAACCTTATCTCTAAATAAATTTTTACTCTATTTAAATATTAACATAATTTTCTAATAAACTTGATTTAAGCAATTGATATTTTTATCTCTTCTTTTTTGAAATTAAAGCAATTAACTAATTTTTCTTTATCTAAATTAATAAATAAATATAAAACTATATTAAAATTTAAACAATATAAATATTTATAAAAAAGCACTAAATCTATTAAATAAATTTAGTGCTTTTTCTTATAAAACTTTCAACAAAACTCAAAAATATATTTATTATAAGACTCTTAATATAAACTAAAAAATTATTATTTTGTAAACATTATTAATCTGAGCTGGATAAGTTTCTTCTATTTTTCCATCATAAATAATTTCTATTCTATCTCCCTCATTTATACAATCTAGAGTATTTTCTTTTCCATCTCTATCAATTATTTCAGCGTCTTCAGTATCAACTGCAATAAGTCCATCTTCATAATTAACTAAAAGACCATATTGAGATTTTTCAACTACATCAGTAACTATGCTTTCCTCTTCTCTATCAAAAAACAAAAAGACTGAAATAATACAAATTAAAAACACTAAAACTCCAATTAAAACCTTCTTCATATTTTGCTCCTTTGCTATTAGTAATTTATATTAATACTCTAAAATCTACATCCTTTTTATTATAAATAAAAAAAACCTTTTTTTCTAGAAATTTAAAAAGCTTTTATACTAATCCTTCTAAAGTTTTGTTACTCTAAAATCTATATTGCTATTCTATTATGCTTCTAATTTTTTAGAGTATTATAAAGTTTTATTGCTCTAAAAAACAAAATACAATGGCCTAAATTTAGTACCATTGTATTTTCTACTTAAATCAATTTCTATTTAGTTTATATAAAAATATACTTTAAACTAATTATTTAATCTATCCTTAAATTCAGAATACTTCATAATATCTCTTTTCAACAATATATTGAAGGTATCATAATCCTCTTTAGGCATATTATGATTAAAAGTCATAATCTTTAAACTATGTCTCTTACAGCCTTTTCTGTAGGATGGATGTGTATAATCAAAATCTTGTAATTTAAATCCTAATTTCAAATAAAAATTCAATCTTTTTATTGATATCTCATCTATTGGAGGATCTATCTCTAAAATTACATTTTTATTATGGTCACAAAACTCTTTTAATACTCTAGATCCGTAGTTTTTTCCTCTTAACTTAGAATCTATGGCAAAGTGCTCTATATACTTATACCTACCCATATCCCAATAGAGTAATATTCCTACTATTTCCTCTTTATCATATATAACCTCAAAATGATAGTTTGTATCATCTAATGCCTTTATTTGATCATCCATTGTTCTTCTTTCAAATATTGGGAAGCTTCCATTGTATATTTCCATTGCCTTATTAAAGCAATTATCATTTGAATTTATTCTTTTAAGATTCATTTTAAACTCCTCCTAACTTCAAATAAATCACTAAATCTTACAGGTGTTTTTCATATAAGGTTAATTACACCTATATAAAAGAGAAAGTCTTGCTTTTTTAAAGCTTATCTCTTGCATCCAATGTTAATTATACCCTCTCCCCTAATACTTAAACAATGTCATACTATGTTCTCATTTAAGGATTTATATGTGATTAAAATTTCTAACCTAAAATCAATATTCTATTAATAGTAACTACTAAAAAGCTGTTAGCACCTAAAAACAAATATTGTTTAAAAGTATCTAGTTTAGATTTTATTTAATATTTGCTCGTAAATAGACCTAAAAACAAATATTGCTTAAAATCATCTATTGTAATGCCAAAAGAAAGTATGGTCTGTGCACCTAAAAAATAAAGCTTGTTTAAAAGTAATATTAAATTAATATGTAACCTTAAGCTAAAAGTTCCTCAATATCTTTTTCTATTGATTTTGGAGTTGTTTGTGGCGAAAATCTCTTTATTACATTTCCCTCTCTATCCACTAAAAACTTAGTAAAATTCCACTTAATTTTACTTCCAAACATTCCACTTTTCTGTTCTTTTAGGTATGAATATAATAGAGATTCATTTTCTCCATTAACATCAATTTTTTCAAACATAGGGAATGTTACACCAAAATTTAATTTACAAAAGTTCATTATTTCTGAATTGCTTCCTGGATCTTGTTCCTTAAATTGATTACAAGGGAATCCTAAAACCTCAAAACCTTCATCCTTATATTTTTCATAAAGCTCCTCTAATCCATCAAACTGTTTTGTAAAACCACATTTACTAGCAGTATTAACTATTAAAAGAACCTTTCCTCTATATCTTTCTAAACTTACATTTTCTCCATTAATATCTTTTACGCTGATATCATAAATTTCCATACTACTCACCCCATATATCCTAAATTATATTTTTTAAAATTTAATTTTATACAATCATTTTAATTCTATATGATTAATATGTCAATATACATTTGCATTAATCTAAAAATAATTCTTTTCCATTTTTTAGTAATAATTTTGAAATTCTCTGCATATAAATATCATAGTAGGGGAGTTTTTTGATAATGTACTAATTTGTCTGCTTCTTCATGAATTATGCAAAAAAAACTTCTCACAGCACAATATTCGCCAAACTCTACATCAAATAAAATCTTAATATTTACCTAACCTAATACCAAAATAGAGCTTACTTTTATTAAAAAGTAAGCTCTATGTTTTATACTTCAATCTTATTTTATAATAATTATTACGCTTGGCTTGCCCAATCTGCTGGATAAGTTACATAAATGAATCTAGCATAATCTGGAACTGAGAATTGAATCTTTGATCCTTTAGGTATTAAAATGATTTCACCAGCATCTGCTGAAATCTTTCTTCCATCTATTATTATGTCTAAATGACCTTCTATAACATAATCAATTTCATCATAGTTTAAAGTCCAATCAAAAGTAGTTTCTTTCATTTCCATTATTCCAGCACCTAGTCTTGGGCTTTCTTCTAATGTAAATAAATCCTTAGTATAAACTACATCTCTTGGGTTTCCAGTATCTAATCTATTGGATTCATCAACCTTAACTGTTGGAAGCTTAATTGACATTATTCCACTTTTGTCTTTATTTCTTATAAAGTCAACTGAATCATTATTACCTGCTCCAGCAAGCTTTTCTTCAATTATTTGTCTTACTAGTTTTTCTAATAATTCCTTACTTATGTTTTCCATAATTATTTAGCCTCCTCTATTTTTCCTAAAGTTTTCTTTGCTATGAACATTGCAAGAATAACTGCTGTGATTCCTCCAACTAATTTAGCAACTATCATAGGGAATATCATTTCTGGATTAAAACCAGCTGTAAATCCTAAGTGGTCTCCTAATACGAAAGAAGCTGATACTGCAAAGGCAACGTTTATTATTTTCCCTCTATCATCCATATCTTTTAACATTCCAAACATTGGGATATTGTTTGCTAAACTAGCAATCATACCAGCTGCAGCTATTTCATTCATTCCTAATATTTTTCCAAGTCCCATTAAAGGTTTCTTAAATACTTTAGTGATTATATAAACTAGTGGGAATGCTCCTGCTAAAACTATAGCTATACTTCCAACTATTTCAATTCCATCTGTTATTGGTGCCATACCAGGTATTATAACAAAGCCTGTTAAAGCTTCTATAATAGCAGCTGCTAAAGCTAAAGTTATAATTATAACAACTATCTTACCAAAAATATTAAATCCTTTTATCATAGCTTCTTCTGCAAAGGCTAAGCCTATAGCTATTAAAATTGCAAATATTATTATTGGAACTAAGTTTTTAAGAACCATCATTGCTGGGAATCCTGCTACTAATCCTCCAACAAAAGCTCCTACTGGTATAGTTATTATTCCTGCTAAAATTCCTGTTGCTAAGAATTTATGGTCTTTCTTTTCTATAATTCCTAAAGATACTGGAATTGTAAATACTATAGTAGCTCCCATCATAGCTCCTATGATTAAACCACTAAACATTCCTGCTTGTGGATCTTGTGCTAAGCTAGCTGCAAGTGGTGCTCCCCCCATATCATTTGCAAGTATTGAACCTGCAAACATTGCTGGATCCGCTCCTAAAGCATTAAATACAGGTGTTACTATTGGTCCTAAAACAGAAGCAAGTACTGGTGCTAAGCATATAACTCCAACCATAGCTAAAGCTAGAGAACCCATTGCCATTATACCTTCTTCAAATTGTTCACCTATTCCAAATTTGTTTCCTAGGCATTTGTCTATAGCTCCTAAAGCCATACATGCAACCATAATATAAACGATAATTTCATTGATAGACATTTCTCTTCCCCCTTATTCTCAAAATATGGACTTAATTATTTTTCATAAATTTATTTAATTAAATTTTTTGCTATCTCACTATGTACAAAAGGAATTATAGAAACATTTATAATGTCCTTTTCTTGTAAAATAGCTTGTCCTTCTCTCATTCCATTTTCTACACTACTTAAATCTCCTGAGACTATATATACAAGCTTTCCACCAATTCCAAAAGCCAGTTGAAGCTTAACTAAATTAACCTCACTGCTTTTTAATGTTTTATCTAGGGCTAATATACCGGAAGAAACCTTTCCTGTTTCCATTATTCCAATTGCTTTATCCTCTATGTTTTTTTGAGAATATTTTCCCTTAAGAGCATTTATTATGTCATGGTGAATAGAGTTTATAATAAAGCTTCCAACTAAATATTTCTCTCCAAGTTTTTCTCCAAATTCTATGGCTTCCTTCACCTCTCCAGCATCTCCATTAACAATTAAAAAGAATTTTCCAGGACAAATACTTTTAAGGTAAGAAACCTCTACAAAAGCTTTTTTTACAACCTCATTTGAAACCTCAATGCCTTTGCTGATACTTCTAAATTCTAAAGCTCCTATACTTTTTTTCATATTAATCCTCTTCAATATCTATAGAATCTACAATACCTACTATGGCAGCATCTATAGGAACTTCTCTATTTCCAATTGATTGTCTTGCAGCACCACCCTTAGTTATAAGAACAATATCTCCAATTCCAGCACCAGCATTATCAGCGGCTACAAACAAGCCCTCTTTTTCCTTATCTTTACTTACAAGAAGCTTAACTATTAAAAACTTTTGTCCATTTAGTTTTTCGTCTTTTCTAGTTGCCCACACATTTCCTACTACTCTTCCTATTTCCATAATAATTCACTCCTAATCATCTTATTGCCACTTTCCCTAAATACTTTAACCCTTTTTAAAGGTTGTTTATTTTAAATATGGATGATTCTTAAGTTTAATTAGCTTCATAAACAAAAATCATCCATATTTTAAAGAGTTAAGCTACTCTAAGAAAGCACAACATTTAAATTATTTATGCGAATATAATCCTTTGCTAAGGGAGTAATTATAGCTTTTTTATCAACTATTAAGGTTCTTACTCCATTTATGTGAGGCTTTCTTAGATCACTTTCTGATACTAATTTCTTATTTGAAAGATTTATTGTGAACTCATCTGCAATAGCAGTAGTATCTAAGTCCTTTTTTCCTTCAACCTTATTTTCACTGCATAAACAAAGATTTTTACTTATTTCTTCTTTAATTCCACTAAAAGAAACTTTTTCATCCTTGCTTTCTATTGAAATCCTATTTAAATCATCTATAACCTCTATGCCATAGGCTATAAGCTCTTCCTCAAACTTAATATATTTATTGTATAAAACTTTTGGAGCCGTATTTTTGTATTTTCTATACTCAATACCATCCTCAAGAATATAAACTTTCTTACCTTTTAAAAGCATTTCTAAAGCAAAATTTTCTGCCTTTGTTGTACATGTTCCTTGAGCTATGTTGCTAAGTCCCTTAATACAAAGCTTTGATATAAGTAATATGTCGCAATCTTTGCATTCTGATGTTAATGGATTAATATCAAATCCTTTTAAGGCTTCTCTGTAGAAACTTACATTACTCTCTCCAATTACAACAATGGATTTTCTCTTTTCTAAAGAATTGCTTTTACTATTTTCCTCTTGAATTCTCTTGTATATTTCATCTACTAAAAATTCAACTAACTTTTCATAGTCCATATTATCCTTACCCCCTTTCATTTAGAGGCTTGCTCTCACTTACATTACCTAAAATCTTATTTAAATGCTTATAATATTTTAGGTAGTTAAACTATATAATCCTTTACAAAAGCTTAATATACTAAATTAAGATAACTCTTTAAAACTTCTATATCATTAAATTAGTATAAAGCTTTCTAAAGCATAATTAACTTCTAACTTAATATATAAGCTTAATATCTTAAATTATTATTTTTCATCTTTTCCAACAATTAAGGCAAAAGTTCCCTTTGAAAATCCGCAGGCATTTGCTTCATCATAATCAATATGCATAAATGTTCTGTAATCTTTGCTAACTCTTACAATTACATCATCAAATATTAAAGGTCTTTTCCCTAAAACCTTAACTTTTACGCTTTCATTGTTACTAACACCAAATTTTATTGCATCCTCTGGTGTCATGTGTATATGTCTTTTAGCAACCATTAGCCCTCTATTTAAGGCTATAGAAGCTCTCTCTGTTGAAATTGTTATTTCTGGAGTATTCTCTAAATCTCCACTTAATTTAACCGGTGGTATAGATCCTAGTACTAGAGCATCTGTAAATGAAACTTCCACTTGAGTTTCATTTCTAGGTGGTCCTAAAACCACAACATTATCTATCTTACCTCTAGGCCCTGATATAGTAACTCTTTCTTTACAAGCATACTGACCTGGTTGAGATAAATCTTTTATTCTAGTAAGCTCATGTCCTTCTCCAAATAATATGTCTATATGCTCCCTAGTTAAATGAACATGTCTACCTGAAGCTTCAACTTCTATAAAAGCTTCATCCTTAACTCTTCTGACTACTTCCTCTATAATGTCCTGTAATAGATTGTCCATAGCTTCCTCCTATTTCTCGTACTTTCCTGTTCTAACTTTAAAGATCATAATCCAAAATACTGAGGATAGTCTATTTAAAGCTCTAATTAAATCTTCTCTCTCAACTTGTCCATATTCACCTTTAAAAGCTTCATAAGCTGAAAGCTCTGTTTCTCTAGTTAAAGTTCTTAAAATATTTAGTGCAGCCACTATTTCACCCATTTCATAAGTTGGCATTTCATGTCCTATACCAAAGTATTTTTTAGGGTTATGTGATTTTTCTCTAAGATCCTTTTCTGTCATTCCTTGAAGAGAAAAACCTTCTAAAGGCTCACTTAAAACCTCACATCTCAATATTCTTCCTATAAGATTTAGTATTTCTTGAAGGTCTTCTACAAGTTTATTCATTCCTTGTTTATGACAAAGAACTTGTGTTTCAACAATTCTTGCTTCAAGAGAATCTATCTTACCTCTGAATATTATTCTCTTATGATCTTTAAATACAAGAAGATTGCCTGTTAGATGAGTCATATGCTCTGGCTTTTCATCTAACTTAGCTCCAAAAACAGTTTCATACTTGTATTCTTTTTCCCTAACGACTTCTCTTATTATCTCTTTAGGTTCTGTTTCTTTATTTAATTTTTCTTCTTCAGAATTAACATAAACTAAATTTATATTATGTTCAGCTAAATAAGACTTTGCAGATGGAGTTATTATTTCTCCCTTTACAACCTTAAATTCTTTTAGAGCTTTTAGGTCTTCTCTACTTAATCTTTTTCTTACCTCACCTTCTGTCAAAACAGCCATTTTATCACATCCCCTATTAGATGTATAAAAGGAGTGCATAAAAGACTCTTTATGCAACCCCTAATTACAACTTTTTATTATTCAGCTTTTGGTGCCTTTGGTAATATAGCATCCACTTCAAAGTGTGGTCTTGGGATTACATGTACTGATATTAAATCTCCAACTCTTTCAGCAGCAGCAGCTCCAGCGTCAGTAGCAGCTTTAACAGCTCCAACATCTCCTCTAACCATAACAGTTACTAATCCTCCACCAACTTGTTCTTTTCCTACTAATTGAACATTTGCAGCCTTAACCATTGCGTCAGCAGCTTCTATTGCTCCTACTAATCCTCTAGTTTCGATCATTCCTAATGCGTTTGCGTTTGCCATAACAAATTCCTCCTCAAAATATCCTTCTTAATTTTTTAATTTAGACTTTAATTTGTCTTTAATTTAATTTTAAACCTTTTTAGTTAAAATTTCACATAGAGCTTTCAACTCCAAAATCTTAGTATTAATGTATTTTTACATCTCTTTAATTTGAATTATTTAAAAATTTTATATTTATCTATTAGCCTAAAGAACCTGCCTTTAGACTTTTAATATAATCTTAGTCCTAAGAGTAATTTTCCTAAGACTAAAACATATTAAGCCTTTTTATATCTTTTCATTTCTATGTAATGAAAATTATCTTTAATATTAAATAAGTTTTTAATTTATATTAGAATCAAATTATCTTAAAACTTACTTAAGTTCCTCAATAATCTTCTTAACTAATAAGTTTATTAACTCTTCCTTGTCACCTAAGTCTAAACTTGAGGCAACTTCCTTTGTAGCTCCTACAGCTAACTCTCTAATATCTTCAAGTTCTCTAACTCCATAAGCTACATTTCTTGTGTTCATTAAATCTAATGGTCCTATGTTATGTGATGTAGAACTTCCTCCAACTGCACCGCATCCTAATGTTAAGGCAGGTACTAAGTTGATTGTAGCTCCTATTCCACCAAGAGCTCCTGGTGAATTTACTACCATTCTTGAAACTGGCATTTCTAATGCGAATCTCTTAACAAGATCCTCATTATTTGCATGCATACAGAATGTATGTCCAGCTCCTTCATTTAGTAATATTTCTCTACATCTATTTAATACAGCATCTACATTCTCTTCTACAAAGAAAGTTAAAATAGTTGTTAACTTTTCTCTTGAGAATGGATACTTATGTCCAACATGGCACTCTCTTGGAATTAAAACTCTTGCCCAAGATGGAATTCCTTCTAAACCAGCTAATTTAGCTATGTCTTGAGGAGTTTTTCCAACTATTTGTGGATTCATAGTTCCATTTGCTCTCATTACAAATTTAGATAGTTGATTTGCTTGTTCTTCAGTTAAGAAGTAAGCTCCTTGTTCTTTTAATTCTCTAACAACTTCATCTTCCATAGCTTTTTCAACTACTATTGATTGTTCTGAAGCACATATTGTTCCATTATCAAAAGTTTTAGAATCTAATATTCTCTTAACTGCTAACTTAACATCTGCACTCTTATCTATGAAGGCTGGTCCATTTCCTGGTCCAACACCTATAGCTGGTGTTCCTGATGAATAAGCAGCTCTAACCATTGCTTCTCCACCTGTTGCTAGGATTAATGAAGTATCTTTATTCTTCATAAGTTCATTAGTTCCTTCTATTGAAGGTACTGTAATGCATCCTATAGCTCCTTCTGGGCACCCTGCTCTCTCAGCAGCTTTAGCTATTATCTTAGCTGTTTCAATAATACATTTTTTTGCACTTGGATGTGGTGATAAAACAATTGCATTTCTAGCTTTTATTGAAATCATAGCTTTGTAGATTGCTGTTGAAGTTGGATTTGTTGATGGTATAAGTCCTGCAACTACTCCTACTGGCACCATAATTTTAAATGCTCTTTTCTCAACATTTTCCTCTACTATTCCAACAGTTTTTGTATCCTTTATTGATTCATAAACTGTTCTTGCAGCAAAAACATTTTTTAATACTTTATCTTCCCATTTACCAAATCCTGTTTCCTCATTTGCCATCTTAGCAAGTTTTTCAGAATTTTCATAAGCAGCATCAGATATAGCTTTAACTATTCTATCTATGTCTTGTTGACTCATACGGGCTAACTTGCTTTGAGCTTCTTTAGCCTTTCTTATAAGCCCCCTAGTTTCCTGTATGGAAACTAAGTCTTTATCTAAAAACTCCATTAACTGTCACCTTCTTCATTATATTTTAGTAATATATCTACTAAATCTTTCTTCTTTAGAGACTTAAGCTTATTAGAAGTTATGTTGATATTTAAGGATTTTATTTTCTTTCTTAATTCCTTAACACTCATTTTAGATATTTCTTTTATATCTATAGAATCAGCTTCTTTATTCTCTGTGGTCTTATCCTCTGAATATTCTTCCTTATCTTCTATCAGTTCAGGTTTTATAATAACTTCTTCTAAAGATTCTTTTGAGCTTTCTTTATTTTGAGAGATTTCAAAAACTTCTATTTCATCTAAGTGAGATTCACCTTCTATTTTTCCAGAAATTTCTTCTACTTCATCATTAACATTTTTAACATATTCAACAACATCTTCTTGTATGCTTTCTTCTTTAGATTCTGTTTCCTCTATAATAGTTTCTGTAATTTCCTCTCTTATCTCTTCACAAACCTCTTTAATATCTTCTTCCAACTCTTGAATTTCTTCTTGTATCTCTTCTTCTGAACTTTTACTATTCATTAAAAGATTCTCTACCTCATCATCAAGTCTTGGAATTACATGAGCACTTCTTAAACTTCCAATTCTACTTGCATAATTTTCAGCAGATTCCACTGCAGCTTGTACAGCATCTACATCTCCTGTAATTTTTACAGTTACAATTCCTCCAGTAACCTTTTCTATTCCAATCAAATCAACACTTGCAGCTTTTAAGGCTGTATCTGCAGCACATATGGCTGGTACATATCCTATAAATTCTATTAATCCTAAAGCTTTTCCCATATCTTTAGCCTATTAGAATCCTAATGGATTACTAGCTACTGATTGTACTGCCTCTGCAAAGGCATCACATGCTGCTTTACATGCTGATTGTGATCCTGTAAGTAAGGCTCCTGCAAAGTTTGTTTCTGTTGGAGGTGCAAAGAATTCACACATTTCAACATCTGCAGCCTTTAATGCTGCATCTAAAGCATACATTGCTTCTAATGGAGGAGCTACTAAGTAAGCTAAAGCTTCACCTTCTCTTATTCCTGCTGTTTTTGAAAGATATGATCCTGTTCTTGATACACATTGAGCATAGTAACAAATTGAATCATCCTCATTTGCACTTACAAATCCAACTCCACTATCAATGAAATCTAAAGTAGCATTTAATCCACTTCTAACTTCAGCAGGACTTGGTCCAGCTAAGATACCAATTACTTCTCCAGCTAATTTTGTTGAAGCATTTCCAGCTCCAGCATACATTGATCTAGCATAAACTACATCTACTTCTGCTGCCTTTGTAGCCTCATCTAAAGCTGTATAAGTTACATCATCACAGTCTGCTGTGATTAATCCTAAACTCTTGTGATGTGGTTCTAATTCTAATTTTTTAGCCATTTCTGGACTAACATTTGATATTATCTTAACGCTTAAAACATTAGGACGTATTAAATCATTTTTCATGCTTAATTCCCTCCAAACTTATTATTTAAGATCTATTCCTGAAGCTTTTTTATCTAACATTGTTTTTATTAACTCTGCAATATGAGCTCCTGCTTCAACGGCAGTTGTTCCACCTTTATGAATGTTTGATATAACAGTTCTCTTAGCTTCTGGCATTCCAACCTTTGGTTTATATGCTATATATGCTGACATTGACTCAGCAGTTACAAGACCTGGTCTTTCTCCAACTAGTAAGCAAACAACATCTGCTCCAGTTGCTTCTCCTACAGCATCCATAGCTGGAACTCTACAATATTTAACAAATAATATAGGTCCAACATTTAAACCATACATTTTTAATCCTTGCTCTATTGAAGGAAGAATATCTTCTACGTTAGCTTCTATTGCAGCTGAACTTAAACCATCTCCAACCATTATTTGAACCTTAGGATTTTTATAACATTTTTCTTTTATGATCTCTGTTGTTTCTGGTGAAAATCTTCTTCCAAGGTCTGGACGAGTTACATATTCATCTTTATCAGTACACATAGTTTTCACAGGTATAAAATTATTTTTCTTTATGAATTCCTCTGAAACATCTGAGAATACTGAGTCTTGTGCAGCAGCATGGTCAGCTCTCATTCTTAAAGCTGTTATAGTTTTATATCTAGCTCCTGCTCTTCCTGATCCTAATCTAGCTGGAGTTTTAGCTTTCATTTCTAAGTAAGCCTCTCTATCAGCTGGATTATCAACTAAAAGTTGTTTCTTTATATCTATCTCTGTAATATCTGGTATAAATTCATCACTTTCCACTTGAGATTGATTTTTTGAAACTTCCTTAACCACTTTTTCTACTGATTGCATATCAACTTGTCCAACCATTTGGCTAACTAATTGCTCAACCATTAGTTTTAAATCTTTTTCGTTCATAACTCTCTTCTCCCTCCTATCCTAAAAGTACAGATGCATCTCCTGCTTTTTTAGTAAGCTTTCCATTTTCATCTACGAATCCCATTTCAACTAACCAATCTTGGAACTCTTTAATAGCTGTTAATCCAAACATTTCTCTTAAAGCTGCTGTTTCATGGTATCCTGTAGTTTGATAGTTAAGCATTACGTCATCTCCATGTGGAATTCCCATGAAATAAGTACATCCTGCTGTTGTTAATAATACAGCTAAGTTTTCTATATCATTTTGATCTGCTTTCATGTGGTTTGTATAACATGCATCACATCCCATTGGTATTCCTGTTAATTTACCCATGAAGTGGTCTTCAAGACCTGCTCTTATAACTTGTTTTGAATCATATAAATACTCTGGTCCTATGAATCCAACAACTGTGTTAACTAAGAATGGTTGGAATCTCTTAGCGAATCCATAACATCTAGCTTCCATAGTTACTTGGTCAACTCCATGGTGAGCATCTGATGAAAGCTCTGAACCTTGTCCTGTTTCAAAGTACATTACATTTGGTCCTGTAGCCGTTCCTTGTTTTAAAGCTAATTGTCTAGCTTCTTCTATAGTTGCTGCATTAAATCCAAAAGCTTCATTTCCCTTTTCAGAACCTGCTATTGATTGGAATATTAGGTCTGTAGGTGCCCCTTGTCTTATAGCTTCCATTTGAGTTGTTACGTGAGCTAGTACACAAGTTTGAGTTGGTATTTTAAATTTTCTTTTTATTTCATCAAATCTCTTTAATACTTTAGTAACACTCTCAACAGAGTCATCAACTGGGTTTAATCCTAAAACTGCATCTCCAACACCAAAAGTTAATCCTTCTAATAATGAAGCCATTATTCCATCTGGATCATCTGTTGGATGGTTTGGTTGAAGTCTTGCAGATAAAGTTCCTTTTTCACCTATTGTTGTGTTACAGTGAGCTGTTACCTTTATTTTTCTTGCTCCATATATTAAGTCCATATTAGACATTAATTTTGCTACAGCTGCTACCATTTCAGAAGTTAACCCTCTTGAAATTCTTCTTATATCAGCACCTGTTGTATTTTCATCTAATATCCACTCTCTAAATTCAGATACTGTCCAATGTTTTATTTCACTATATATTTTTTCATTTACATCATCTTGAATTATTCTAGTTACCTCATCTATTTCATAAGGAACTGCTGGGTTATTTCTTAAATCCTCTAAAGTTATATTTGATAATACAACCTTTGCTGCTACTCTTTCTTCTGAAGACTCTGCTGCTAATCCAGCTAATCTATCTCCTGATTTCTCTTCGTTTGCCTTAGCCATAACCTCATTTAAAGATTTGAAAGCATAGACTTTTCCAAATAATTTTGTTTTTAAAATCATTTTTTATCCTCCTTCCAACTAGTTGAAAACTAATGTTTTTATAACAACAGGTAATACTTTCCCATCTGCAATTGGTGTTCCAAGGTCTATGTAATCTCCATTTTCAACCTTAATACCATCAATACATATAATTTCTTTTTGAAAATTAAGTAAGGAATATATTGCTTGTCCTAAAACCTTAGCCATATCATTTTCAACAACTACTATTAGTTGTCCCTCTTTCTCAATCAAATCCTTCATTCCATTTACAAGACCTTTTGCATACTCCTGTATCTCTTTAAAGGATGGATTCTTTTTACCATTAATAGCTATTGCTATCTTTTGAAAGTCATTTTCTAACCTGAACCATTCTATTTTTTTCTTAAGAGCTGTTTCTAATTCATAAGAACCTTGACTTTCATCTTCTAAACTAAGCTTTAATATTGGTAAATTTTTTATTGGGAAACTATCCTTTGTGTAAGTAATTGTACTTCCACTTATTTCTGTTGTATGAGAGCCAGCTCCCACAACAGTTGCTCTTATGGTTTCAATAGATCTTACTACTTTAAGCTTCTTACATAAATCTGAATTTTTAATAGCTTGCCCTAGTATTATTCCTATATCTCCATATTTAAAATAGTCTTGGATTTCTCCCTCATAATATATATAATCTGCAACTCCTCCTGAGAAGGATATGCATTTTATCTCATTTTCTAAAGCTATACTTTTATTAGTTACTATGTAATCAAAGTATTCATCCTTAGGTCTTAAACCAACACTTTCCTCTAACCAAGAAACCATCATATTGACTACTGGTTTAATGTTTTCTACGGTTGCCTTAGTTCCTATTTGTAGACCTAAATTCTTTTCTTTTATTATTCTTTCTATTTTAGGTGAAATATATATTATCTCTTTTGTATTTGGATTAATCTTTATAAGTCTTCCACCTACATCTAGACAGCCAGTCTCCTTAACTTCACCTCTTAAAAAAAGTGCAAGGTTACTTGTACCTCCTCCAATGTCCATATTGACAACACTGGTTGAATGTTCCTTAGAATAAATATGTGCTCCAGCACCCTTTCCAGCTATTATACTTTCTAAATCTGGTCCAGCTGTTGCCACAACAAAGTCTCCAGCAAATCCACTCAATGTGTGTAATACATCGTTTGCATTTTCTTTTCTAGCTGTCTCCCCTGTTATTATTACAGCACCTGTTTGAATATCATCCTTATTTATTCCAGCCTTTTTATATTCTTCTTCAATAATTTCTTTTATTTTTCTTCCATCTATTTCAGTATTTGAAATAAGTGGTGTAAAGTAAACATCACTTCTATAGATAATTTCCTTATCTACAATGCTTATTCTTGGAACGGTAAAAGCTGATGCTTCATTTTCAACTATTAACTTAGAAAATATAAGCTGAGTTGTACTTGTGCCTATATCTATTCCAACACTTAAAAGTTCCTCTCTCATCCTTTCACCCCCTTAATATTTTTTAAAATTCATAAGCTGTTATTTTTCATATCAACTTATATAATTAAATTCCTTAACTTAAATAATTATTTTAAAGAACTAAAAAGGCTTAAAGCTACAGAAATAAACCTGATTTAAAAATCTAAGTTTTATTTTCTATAACCTTAAGCCTCATTGCTCAATTCAAACCACTACTTCGCAGTTCATAGTTATTTAAATTCTTCATTTTCTTCAATTTTAAAATTTAATAGTACCTTGGTTCCTTCTTTGTTAGAAGTTATATTCATACTTCCTTTTAGCTGATCCTTTATGTAACTATTAACTATGAATAATCCTAAATTATTATTGTTAATCAAACCTAAGTCAAATCCACATCCATCATCCACAACAGCTATGGCTTTATCTTCTCCATCACTTTGTATTAGAATCTGTATTGTACCTTCATCTTTATTAATAAATGCATGATCAAAACAATTTTGTATAAGTTCATTCATTATTAAGAGTAATCCAGTTAGCTTTTCTCCATCTATATAAAAATTATTTCCTGTTATATAGATGTTTATGTTAGATCCATACCAACTTTTCTTTATGTTTTCTGTTAGTACCTCAAGTGCATCTCTAACCTTAATATTATTTCCTTGAGATTTAGATAATAAATCGTGAGTAGTAGCAATGGCAAGTATTCTGTTTACACTTTCCTGTAAATATTCCTTAGCCTCTTCACTTTTGCATCTTCTACTTTGACTTCTAAGTAATGCCGCTGCTGTTTGCAAACTATTTTTAACCCTATGATGAGCTTCTCTTAGTGCCACTGATTTTAAAACTAACTCAGCCTCTTTATTCTTAACATCACTTATGTCCTTTATTATCTCAATTATTCTTAAATTTTCTTTATCTATAAAGGTTCTACTTAATTCAAAATAAGAATTTTTCACTTGAACTTCTATTATTTGTTTTAAGTCACTCTTTTCTCCAATAACATTTGAAAGATCTTCAAACTTGGAATTATCTAAAGACAATTTATTAAAATCATCTCCATAGTCTATACTTTTATATCCTAAACTACTATATATATTATCTGCTTTAGTATTTTTTATAACAAGCTTTCCTTTTTTATCAAAAACAAGTATTCCATCATGAAGATTATTTGTTATTAAAGCACCTTCTCTTAAAAGATTTAAAAACCCTTTTGATTCTGAACTTTCATTTGCAGAACTTATGTCAATTTTGAAATCACTTTCAAGCTCATTACTAATATCTTTTTCTACTATAACAACTCCTACAACCTTTTCTTCATTAAGAATTGGATGTATTCTTTGTTTTACAAACTTATTTTCTTGAGTCAGTGCTTTTATATCCTTATTAACTGTTCCATTTTTTAATGTTTCTATAACACCTGGCTCATTTTCCTTTAAAGCTTTTTTTCCAACTACTTTTTCTTTATATAATGAAGGCTTATCTTTCGGAATAGCATGCTCTACCACAATAGCAAAGTTTCCCTCTTTATCTAAAACATCTATAAATGCATCACTTTCATAAAAGTCAGCCATAATCTGTAGAGATTTTGAAACTTCTCTTATTTTATTTATCTCCTCTTCACTTAAAAGAGTATATTCTTTACATAGTGTTCCAATCATTAATTATCCCTCATAACCAACAATTATTATTTTTGCTATTTCAGCCATGGTAGTTCTTCTATCCATACTTAATTTTCTTATTCTGTTATAAGCATCATTCTCATTTGAGTTTAATTGCTTAACAAGTATTCCTTTTGCCTTCTCTATTAACTTTCTATCATTTAATTTATTGTTTATTTTATCATAATCTTTTTTTAGTTCATCAAATTCTTCTGCCTTTGATAAGCACATTTCTACAGTAGGAATAAATACCTTCTCATTTACAGGCTTAATCATATATCCAAAGGCCCCTACTTCTTTAGCCATTTCAATATACTTTTTGTCTTCAAATGCTGTTAATAATATTACGCCCCCAACTAATTTTTCCTTAGTTAATACCTTACTAGCTTTTATTCCATCTAATAAAGGCATATCTATGTCCATTAAAACTAAGCTAGGATTATATTTCTTACAAACTTCAATTGCTTCAAAACCATCAGAAGCCTCTCCTACAACATCGTATCCATTAGCCTCTAAAATTTCTCTTGTATCCATTCTTGTAATAGGCTCATCATCGACTATTACTATAGTTCTTTTCATTAACAGTTCACCTCAAATTAAAATTTGTTTAGATAATTAAATAACTCTTTAATTCCTACATCATCTACTGTATCAACTTTAAATATTTTACTTACTCCAGCTAAATTTAATCTCTCTTCTGCTACTTCTATTTCTGACTTGTCCTTAGCTAGATTTATCTTTGTGATAATACCTATAACCTCCTTGCAAAACATACTTGCAAACCCCGGAGCAATATAATTTTCCTCTGAGGTACAATCATATACTAAAGCTATAATATCAGCATCTGCTGCTGTAACTATTAAAGCAGTATAGTATCCCCTGTTTTCCATATATTCTCCTGGAGTATCTATGGCATTATCATAAAGTTCTATGGCTTGAGTTTTCTTATATTTTATTTCTAGATTGTTTAAGGCTTGACATAAGGTTGTTTTTCCACATCCTGTCTTACCCATAAATATTACTCTTCCCATATATTAAGTCCTCGTGATCTTAGTTGATGAGAAATTTAAAATGTTACCTAAAACATCTAAAACTTCATTTAAGGCTGACTCAACGGAACTTATATCACCAGTTACTACTAAAGATCCACTAAATCTATCTATAAAACCTAATGAAACTCCTGAAGCCTTTGTAGCAACATCTGCCGCAATAATAGAGGCTTCACTTGGTGTTATAGTTAATATTCCTATGGCATCCTTTTTATCCACTATAAGACCTAATTTTTTATATATGTCCTCATTAGGATTTGCTATTATATGAGCAAGTGTAACTTGTTTCCCTGGTACATATTCTTGTATAATTCTCTGTTTTGACTCTTCTCCCATATGCTTCTCACCTTACTTTCCCACGTTAAATTATTGACTAGTTAAATCCTTTTCATAACTATTTAATAAAAAAGCTCCTTAAAGTTTCATTCCTATCTTTAAGTAAATGAAATACCTTTAAGAAGCTACATTGCTCGAAAACTTAATCACACCTTTGTGATATCTTTATTATAAATTTTAATAGGCTCTTTGTCAATATATTCACATATTTTTCATATTATTTTGTCATATTAATAAATTTATTGTCTTTTACCTGATTCTTTATTAAGCATATATCTATGCCTATCTAAAATAAGCTCCAAAAAAGGATAATTTCTAAGCATATCAATCCTATTTTGAAGCTTATAAAAAAACTATTTAATTTTGTTTAAAATAGATATTATATCATTTTCATCTGGCACTCTTGGATTACTTTCTGTACATGCATCCTTTAATGCTAATTGAGCTATTTCATTTTCTAAACTCTTTAGTTCATCACAATTAACTTTACACTCTCTTAAAGTTGTAGGCATATTCATTGCCTTTTGCATCTTTTTAATTTCATTTATAAGATTTTTTACTAATCCTCTAGTATTTGATCCTTGTAATCCAACCATTTTAGCTATTTTAGCATATTTTTCTGCAGCTTCACTAAATTCCTTAGAATTATAGCTTGTTATGTTTGCATTATATTCTATTACATGTGGTAATAATATTGAGTTAGTTCTTCCGTGAGGAACATGGAATTTTCCTCCTAAAACATGGGCAATACCATGGTTTACTCCTAAAGAAGCCTCATTAAAAGCTAAACCAGCTAAACATGAAGCATTATGCATTTTTTCCCTAGCTTCTATATCATTTCCATTTTCATAAGCTTTTAATAAATATTTAAAAACTAAAGTAGCTGCTTTTTCAGCTAAAGCATCTGAAAAGTCTGTTGCATTTTTAGAAACATATGCTTCTAATGCATGAGTAAGTACATCCATTCCTGTATCAGCAGTTATAAAATTTGGAACTGTTTTAACAAGTTCTGGATCTAAAATTGCTATGTCTGGTAATAATTCATCTGATACTAAAGGATATTTAACTCCTTTTTGCTTATCTGTTATTACGGAAAATGAAGTTACCTCTGAGCCTGTACCACTTGTTGTTGGTATAGCAATAAACTTAATATCATTTAATTTAACTAATTTTTTAGAAAAATCTATTATTGCCTTAGTTGCATCTATAGCAGACCCTCCCCCTAAAGCAATAACAACATCAGGATTAAAATCTTTAAGCATTTCTATTCCACTTACAACTAACTCAATAGGTGGATCTGGAACTATTTCACTAAATACAAAAACCTCAGATGATGTAAGGTTATTAGTTAATTTTTCTATAGTCCCTGACTTAACCATAAAAGGATCTGTTACTATAAAAACTTTTTTATTCTTAAGTTCCTTTAGGTAATCTAAGGCTCCTTCTCCAAAAAGTATTTCTGTCTTAATCTTAAACCTTTTCATTTTTAGCTCCCCTCTTTTTATTAATTATGGGTAAGAGCTTATTTATAAGTATATTTTTAGTTTACGGGTATTTTTTTTGTTGATCTTTCTTGTTTAATATAATTAAGGTGAATTTTTAATTATAAATAAAAATTGGCTATTTCCAAAAATATACTTATAAAAAAATAAGAAGCTCCATAGGGATTTCCTATGGAGCTTCTTTGCTCTCTAAACACCACATCGTGTTATTTTTAATATACTCTTTTTAAAAAAACTTGTCAATAAAACTTAATTCTCTTTTTTAAGTTTCTTTAATTTTAGATTTTTATAAATATAATATGAAAAAATAGCTATTACTATTATAATTATTAATGCTATTGAATAATGTCTTAAAGCTTTTTCTATAAATGATTTATTATCATATGCAAAATATCCTAATAGAAGATAGAAACTATCCATTATTGTTATACCTAAAGCTGAAAATATAACAAACATAATTTTATTAACCTTCTCAGCTCCTGCAAAAAGTGATATATATGTTCTTGTAAATGGTAATAATCTAGCTAAGAAAACTGTTATTTTGCCATACCTAGAAAATAACCTATCTATTTTTTCAAATATAGATTTACTTTTTTTATGCTTTCTCTTAGCAAATGAAATTACTTTTTTTCCTGCATACATTCCCACAGAATAGCTTATTAGGGTGCCAACTACGCCTCCTATAACGGATATTGGCAAAGCATATATCATGCTATATTTACCACTTGCTACACTAGCACCTATTGCAGGTAATACAATTTCACTTGGAAATGGTAAACAAGCATATTCAAGCATGTTTAATATAAATATTCCTACGTATCCACAAGTGCTAGCTAAATAAACTATAAAGCTAACAAAGCTCTCTAAAAACCCCATAAACTATTTTCCTTCCCATCTGTTGTATTAATTTATAAACTAATTCTTAAATATGTATTTTTACATATAAATAATCAATATTTTTTAAGTTATTATTTATGATCATACTACATAAATAATAACAAATTATTCTTTTTAATTTATTACTAAAAAGTTTCTTATTTTTTGAAAACATTTTCTTGCATTTTTGAAAACATTATATTATAATTAATGTAAAGGTTTTATCGATGAAACCCTCTTTTCTTACTTTATCATCGATAAAAGCAATTATTTTTTCATTTTTAATGCACTTTTGTGTTATTTACGTATTATTGAATGTGATTAAAAAAGACAAATACTAAAAGTATTTGTCTTTTTTATTTTAATTATATTTTTCTCCAATCATAAACCTCATTTTTAACATCTATTTTATGTCCATTTATTGAGACTATATTATCATTAATCCATTTTACATCAATTAATTTTATCTTATAATCCCAATATATATTTCTTACTTCTCCACTTATATTATTAACCACTTCACATCTTACGGCCCAATCAGGTACTCCTCCAGAACTACATATATAAGAATTAATAGTATATTTTTTGTTTGGAGATTTATACTCTTCTTGAAAGCTTCCTATGGGTAACTTTTCCATAGTCACATTATTGCATTTAATTTCATTGTAATAATACTTAAATGTAGAAATCCAAATTGCTATTAATGTAGCAATTGTAAGTAAAAATGTAAATAGAATAACCCTTTTATTGAACTTACACTTTTTCTCTAAACTTCTTTGGTCCACTTAATCGCTCCTTTAAAATGTCTATATATTTATAAAATTTAACAAAAACCTGTTTTAATACAAGTTTTAGTTTATTTTTAAATTACTATATTAAATATTTTTATTATAATGTTCCTTATATACATTTAAGAAATTTTCTAATATTCTAGCTGTCATTCCCCAAATCACAAAATTATTATATTTATAGAACATAACTTTGTATCTTCCATCTCTAAATTTATAATCTTTACCACCTATTATATTATGAAAAGGAAAATCCTCCTTTGGCATATTTATAATTTTGCTGTAGGTAATTTCAGGTTCATAATTTAATAAATATTTTAAAGGAACTAATAATATATGAGATACTTCTTCTTTGTTAATTGAAATGAGATTTTTTATATTTTCTTTTTGATTTTTTTGAACTCCTAAAAAAGGATAAATTAATATATTGTTAGGTGAAACATAAAAATCTAATTGGTTTATGATTTCTAGATTTTCTTCTCCTAAACCAATTTCCTCAAAGCATTCTCTTAAGGCAGCTTCTTTAGGAGTCTCTCCCTCTTCTATGGCACCACCAGGGAAACATATTTCTCCTGGATTACTATTTAATTTATTGTTTCTTATTTCAAAAATAATATTATCTTCTCCATCTATATTTACAACGGGGATTAAAACAGAGCATCTTTTCATGTCCTCTTCCCCATTTATTCCTATTTTATAATCTCTAAAGATATCTTTTATATTCTCAATATTATTCATAATATAATTCACCTCTTAATACCACTAATGTATTTTCAATACTTATTATCAATATTATAAAATTAAATTTATTTTTATTACATTGAGTTTTGTTATTTTATTTATTGGTTTAAGAAACTTCTAATAAACTTAACTATAAAATTAACTCTATTGATCTAACTTCAATTATTTTATCATAATATGATAAAATCACAATATTATTTTAATGTTTACATTAAAATATATAAATTTTATTTTACATAATATTATAAATAATAAGATTTAACTACTTTGATAATAATATAAAGTATATAAATCTTATAAGAAAGGTACAAACATTATGAGTGAAAAATTTAATCCTGATAACTTAGAAAAACTTAATAATCCAGAAAGATTAAACTTAATAGATTTAAGAGAACTTTTAAAAATTTTAGACTTAAATAATTGTCCAAAAATTGCTGATGTGGGAGCAGGCACTGGCCTATTTTCACGTGCATTTTTAGAGAAGATTCCTAATTGCACCTTGTATGCTCTTGATATTTCAGATGAGTTTCTAAACTATATGGATATAAATCTTCAAGACTATTATGGTGATAGATTAAAAATTGGAAAGATGCAAGAAACTCATATTCCATTAAAAGATAACTCTATTGACTTAATAGTCATGATAAACCTTAACCATGAACTATTATCTCCTAAGGAGCTTTTAAAAGATGCTTATAGAGTATTAAAAGAAGAGGGAAAAATTTTCATTGCAGATTGGAAAGAAGGTATGCATAAAGAAGCCTTAAGTAAGGATTCTATTATATCAGATATGAAAGAAGCTGCCTTTTCTCCTATTGAAGAGGTATTACTTTCAAATGAACTTATTTGTCTAATAGGAGAAAGATAAAAAAAAGAGCCTTCCTTTAACCGCTCTGGAAGGCTAAAAATAAATTATATAACTAAATCTATACATATATAAACCAATATCTTAATACGTTTACATTATAATTCTAATTTTAGACCAAATCAAGCTTTTTTCAAAAAAATAGTTATTTTTATCCATAATAAAGAGGAAAACTTTAAATATAATATTTCTCCCCCTCTTAAATTTATTGATTATAAAGAATCTTAGAAATAATATTTTTTAAGATTCTTTTTTATGTATATTTTTCTTATTACTGTCAATAATCTCAGTATAAATTCATATTAGGAGGGCTATTAAATGAATAAAAAAAATATTTTAGTACTTGTAGGATCATTGACATGTGTAGCTTTATTAGGTTATTTTACATATTCAACGGTTTCTACATTAATGAAATCTAAATCCGTTTCTCAAGAGGTTACTGTTACTGAAGATACCTCCTCTGAGAATAAAGATAAAAACTCACAAGATGAATTAAGTGAAAGATTAAAAGAAACTGACCAAAAGAAGGAAGAAAATAAAAACAATACTGATGAAAAGAAATCAGAAAAAACTTCTAATAGTTCAGAAAATAAATCTGCTAATGATAAATCAAATAATTCTACTAATGAAAACCAAAAAAATACTTCTGATAAAAATACTAATTCAAAAGAAACATTAAATAATGATAAAAACAAATCTGAAAACTCTAAATCAGAAAGTAAAAATACAATAAGCTACTCTTCTTACTTAAAAGATTTAGAAACAGAAAAATATACTCTTAAAGAGGATGAAAAATTAAGTGACGTGGCTAAAAAGTTTACGGATACTTGTACTGTTAATTCTAGTTTGAATATTATAAAATCTCTCAATCAAATAAGCAATACTTCATCACTAGAATCAGGGGATACAGTATTAGTTCCTGTTAACGCTTTTCAAGATGGGAAAAAATACTCTGTAAAAGAAGGGGATACTTGGTATAGTATAGCTAGAAAACACTACCCTAAATATAATCATGAGGTAGTTATAGATTTCCTTATGGATATAAACCCATTTAAAAATGATATTCTTCCATTAGGTGAAGATATATTCTTACCTAATATTTAAATATCTTACCACTTAAATATATAAATAAAAATCTTAACCTTCTTTAAAATAAGGTTAAGATTTTTAAATTTAATTTTATATATAAAATTAAGTTTATTTAACTCTATTTTATATATTCTATAACTATTAAACTCTAATTTGTTTTTATTTAATTAATTTTATGATATTTGCTTTTACTTATTATTGTCCATAAAATTCCTATTAATATTAACTCTATAAAGATAAAGATATATACTCCATAATTAAGTCTATTAATTATATAATGAACCACTCCAAATATTGCACTTAGCATAAAAATAAATAAGGTTATTCCTAAATCATCCATCTTTTCACCATCTTTAAAACTAACTGAAAATGGAAGATGTTTATCCATCAACTTAACTGTTATTAGGTTTAGAATAATTATTACAAATAATATAGCTATAATTTGAGGAATAATTCTTAATCCAAATACCCATAAATATACTAAAGCCAATACTATATATACAGGTAGAATCATTTTATAAAACACACCTTTATATCCCCCTTTAAATATTGAAGCCATATCATCTATAGGAACAGCTTTATAAATCCAAGATGCTTTAAACTGATCTGAATATTTAACCATAAGGATTACAGGAGTCAACATAAATATACATATATACAATGTGAAAAACTCATTTGAACTAGCCATATGATTTTTCCAATCTGCAAAACTTTCATAACTTCTAATAAAATTAAATAAGAATATGAAAGGAAAAACTAAAGACATTGCTATATTGGGATATGTTTTTAACTTAAAGTTTCTCTCACTTTTTATTATATTTACAGTAAAATTAAAGAAACTTTTCTCAGTATTACTTCTACACACCAAATTTCCAATCTTAAAGGAAAATGGAATTCTATCTTTACCTTTATAAGTATTATCATTTAACTTTTGAATATAATCTTCAAACTTTTTAGCTATTTTAAAATAAATAAGTATTGATAATATTGGTGCTAAAACTGCTAACCCTGTAAATATTATTAATGTTCTATCTATTACTCCACTTTCTATTATTTCAAGAGGAGCAGCAAACCATAAAGGCGCTATGAATCCTTGCCACCAACTCGTTATAGCAAATCTACTACCTACATCTAAAATATCAAAAAGTCTTCCTACAAGTTGATACATAATCATTATTCCAACAGTAAGAACTATTTGAACTACATTTATTATGTCTTTAAGCTTTTCTCCATTAAAAAACTTAAGAACTAAATAATAAATAAATGCTGTTATAAGTATCATGAATAAATTAATAAGTATAATCTCAAGTATAAAAACAATAGTAAATAATATACCATACCTTAAAGAAACAAGTATTCCTACTCCCCCATAAGCTAAGCTTAGCTTTGTCATATAAATCAAAATATTAGTAATCTTAGCTGCATTTATAGTTTTAGAACTTACACCAGTAATTCCAAGTAGATTTTTATCCCTAACATCTAAAAGAACATAAGCAAAATCAGCTATAAAACTACTACCTATTACAAACATAAAAAATCCAAAATAAACAGCCATCTGAAGCATTATATTCTGCTTAATAATTATAAGCATAGACATAAAAGCTCCCATTACTCCATAAAGAATTAATGCCTTGCCAAAACTATTATCTTTCTCATCACTACTTTTATTATTCATGTTTATTGTATGCTCTCTTCTTCTATCCATTGTAAGCTTAGTCTCTAATATTAATCTCATCATTTCATAATCAACACCAAGCTTTTCATAAACCCCTCTTAGTCTATGAACTACAGCTAAAGATTTATCCTTTTTCATAAACTACACCCCTTTATAAGTGCAGTAAATTCCTCTGCTAATCTTTTATGATCATTAAAACCAGTTAAGTCATTGAATATTTCTTCTAAGGATTCTTCATTAGAAATTTTCTTAAGCTCTTCAAAACTACCATCAGCAGCAACTACTCCATTGTTTAAAAGAATTATTCTATGACTTATTTTCTCAACAACATCAATTATATGTGATGAATAGAATATGGTTTTCCCATTTCTAGCTAGCTCAGATAATATTTCCTTTATAACCATAACACTATTTGCATCTAAGCCATTTAAAGGTTCATCTAAAAATAATATATCTGGATTATGTATAAGACTTGATATTAAAAGAACTTTCTGTCTCATTCCCTTAGAAAAGCTTGAAATTCTTGAATTATAAACATCTTCTATGCCTAATATCTTCATAAGCTGCTTACTTTTATATAAAACATCTTTATACTCCATACCATATAATTGTCCCATAAAAGTTAAATATTCCTTAGCAGTTAAAGTATCATATATGTCTGCCATTTCTGGAACATACCCTATCTTCCTTTTATAACTTCCATCGCCCTTTAAAATATTTTCTCCAAAAATTTCAACTGTTCCTGTATATCCACTTATAATGCCTAACATTATTTTAACTGTTGTACTTTTTCCAGCACCATTTGTTCCAATATAGCCTATTATTTCTCCCTTGTGTATATCTAAATTTATTCCTTTTAAAACCTCTTTTGTTCCAAAATTCATCTTCAAATCTCTTATTTTTATAATTAACTCATTAGAATTTTCTAAAGCCACTAATAATTCCCCCATTTTTTTAATTTTTGTCCCTAAAACCCTTACTAATTATCCACCTTATTTTAAAATTATTTTTCTTCTAGCTCTCTCATATAGTTAGCTAATTTTTCAGAAGTTTCTTTTATACCTTCTTCTCTTTTCTTCTCATCATCTTGTTCTTGTAACTTTCTCATTTCATCTGCAACAATTTCAGAAGATTCTTTAAGAATCTTATTTCTAGCCTCTTTATTACTTGTGTAATTATCAATATTTTTCATCTTCTTATCCTCTTTTCTAAAATTATTTAATATAAAACCAAACCTATTAAGTAATTTGTTAATGAAGTTTTTTAAAAGAAATTTTAAAATTCTTTTTTCGATTTCAAGGCCTATTTAAATACACCAAAACCCTATCAAACAAATAACTTTTCAAGTAAAATTTTACATTATAGCATTATTTTACACTACCATTCTTATTCACACAATATTAATATTACATTAAATTATTTACAATTTTTAGAAATATATAGACTTATAGTTATCTTCTAATAAGTTTTTTAATACTATATATTGAATTGTACTTTAACTTATGATATGATTTATCTAACAATTTAGTTGGTTGATTTTTCAATTTATTATTTTATTAACTAAGTTTATATTTAGAATATATTTTAATTTAAAATATAAATATAAAAATACTTTCAGGAGGTATAAATTATGTTAGTATTAACAACTGAAACAATACCAGGCAAAGGAATAAAAGAAGTTAAAGGACTTGTTAAAGGAAGTACTGTAAGATGTAAAAATATAGGTAAGGATATCGCTTCAAGTTTTAAAAACTTAGTTGGTGGTGAAATGAATTCTTACACAGAAATGCTTACAGAAGCTAGACAAATTGCTATAGGAAGAATGGTAGATGAAGCTGAATCTTTAGGTGCAAATGCTATTATAGGAATGAGACTTGTTTCTTCTTCTCTTGCTGCAGGGGCTGCTGAAATGGTTGCTTATGGTACAGCAGTTATTTATGAAGATGCCTAGATAGGAAGTGTTTTTATGATTATATTAGGAATTATTGCCTTGTTTTATGGCTCTATAATCCTAGGCTCTATAATTTTAATTATTTGGACAATTAGGAGTAGAATTAAAGAAAAAAAACGTGAAAAAATTGATCACGAAAAATATAAAAAATATTAATTTTAATTTAGTGTATAATTATATTTTTGTTTAATACTGATTTTATATGTTTCTTAAGATCATATTTAATATAATAAAATTTCTATTAATAAATAGCTGTATCAAAATAAGTTTTAATTTTGATACAGCTACTATATTATAAAATAATTTTATTTCTTTTTAATTACTTTTTCTTTTTAATAGTTACTCCTCCAAGTGTAGCCAAAGCTGCACCTACTAGCATTAACTCACCTGCTCCTAAAGGTGATCCAGTGTTTGGAAGATTTCCATTCTCATCCTTATTGTCTTCATTTTCATTCTTATCTCCAGAGTCTTCTTTGTCGCCTTCACCTTCAGAACCATTTTCTCCACCTTCTGGTTTACTTGGCTTATTCTCCTCTTCTTTATTTGGCTCTGAATCAATAAAGTTATTTATTTTATTTGTTAAATCCTCATATGCTCTTATAATCTCATCATCTGAAGCTTTATTATTTAATAAATTCTCAATATTTTTTAATGCTTCTTCTAACTGAGTTCTTTCTTCATTTTCTTTATCTTTATGCTCAACTAAAACATCTTTTCCACGCTGAATTTCATTTTTAATATCTTCAATTATAGAATCTAAAGATACAAAGGTAGGTTTTACTTCAAAGATTTCCACCTTTCCAGCATCTTTTTCCCACACTAACTTTACAGATACTAATTGTCTTGGATTCTTAAGAACAAGCTCATTTAATCCCTTATCTACCACTCCAAGGTCTAAAGTTTCTCCATTTACAGTCTTTCCAATAACTTTCGCTCCTGATAAATTATCTGTACTCTGAGCAACTGTAACTTTTGAAACTAATCTCTCATTAAAAATTCTACGTAGAAGATAATCTCCACTCTTAATTTCACCTTCTGGTATATATGCAGAATTTAAATTATTATCTCTTATATTCTCACTTCTATCTGTATAAGTTCCCTCTGAAGTAGCCTTAGTCTCGAATTCTTTTACTGTTTTGTTTACAGTAAATTCTCTAACTCTTGACCAACGATCCTTATATCCAGTTGAAATAACTCTAACATATCTAGCTTTCACATCTAAATCTTTTATTAAGGTATCAGTTCCTTCTACAACACCTAAATTTGTCCAATTTTCTCCATCTAAAGAATACTCAATATCTCCATCCATATAATCTCCGCCTGGTCCTTGAACTAAGCTTATATCTCTAATTTTCTTTTCTACCCCAAGATCTAATTGTACAAAGTCACCTTTTTTAATAGTATCTGAGCATACAAAAGATGTACCATAATCATTATCAGCAACAAAATCAGGATGTATATTTGCGTTTGAGCTTATTCTTCTATTTGTTGAAACTATTCCCTTAGAATATCCTTCTAATGAAATCTTAATTTCATTAATATTAGCTTCAGTTTTTTCCTTCGCTCTTATTCTAAAGAACTTTCCTACTAAAGGAGTCTCATCTTTAAAGCTAGTTCCATTGCAAACTTCTTCCCACTCTATATTATCAAAGGAACTTTCTAATACAAATTTATTACTTTCTACATCTCCTAAGACTTCAAATCCAATTACATTTTTAACATCATTTATAGCAAGTCCTATAGAATCTCCCTCTTCAAAGGAAATCTTATTTATATTACTTGCAGATATAATTTCATTTTCTCCCTCTGAAGACTTATTAATATTTGAGTCTTTAACTTCTACATTTCCTATTAATTTTTCCTTACTCTTTCCAGTATTAACTTTAAAATCTCTAACATATAACTTATTTTCAGAGTCTGAAAGAGCTCTATATCTTATAAATCTAGCTTTTATTCCTGTTTCAACTAGTAATTCTCTCTCTCCCTTATTAACTTCTAACTCTGTCCAATTTTCTCCATCTAATGAATACTCTATTACTCCACTTGTTAAAACATCTGTATCATTATTATTTCTTCCCATAAGAAGATATATGTCTTTAATCTCTTCAGCTTCACCTAAATCAAATCCTATGAACTCATCCTTTTGTACTGGTGCTGCTGACCAAAAGCCTGTATTATCTTTATCATCAAACATATAATTTGGAACGTGCGTTTCTTCAGAAATAAACCATTCTGAATATTTATGGTCAGCAATATTTCCAATTGATGTATAAGAATATTCCTTGTCCTCTAAAACAGTAGTTTCCTTATTGAAATATTCATTTCCAACTTCATGGACTTTTCTTATAAATGGATCCACCACATTGTTAGCAATTGTAGCTTTTATTCCATCTAAATTTCTAAGAAGTTTTATTCCTTCAAAATTATCACTCCAGAACTCTGACATATCCTTATTTAATATGTCTTGTAATATTTCTATGGATTTAAGTCCAGCATTTCCATAAATCTCAAACTTTGATAAGTGTGAATCTAATTGATTTAATAAAGCTTTATTTTCTAAATTACTTCTTAATTTATTTGGTACCTGAACCATTTTAGAAAACTCATTTTGTAAATTACTTAATTCTAAACTAATATCAGAACCTGCCTCCCACTTTTCCCATAAGCTATCTATAGTATTTTTAATCTCTGGTGAGTCTGGTCTTCCTGTATCTAATCTAGTTGAATGATTAGCAAAAATCTTAAATTCTTCTTTCATTTCTCCTGCAATAATTTCAATAGCTTTGTCCCATGATTTTTCTGCTTCATATGAAACTGAATTCCATCCATAATCAGCTCCTGTTAATGTGGAAATCTTTGATGCATCAGAAAATCTCATAGGATTAACTATAAATCCTGACACTTCCTCATCTAAATTTCTATCTAAATCATATATTGGTCCTAAAGCCATTTTATCCTCTTTATAATCATTAACAGGATAATTCCACCATAACATCATTTTTCTATTATATACATTTGAAACCTTCTTTGCATCCTCTAAGCTAACCCCATTTGGAGGAATAACATCATTTCCTGTCCACATTACTTCAATATCCTTATCTAAAGTTTCTGCAAACTCTTTAGTATAAGTCTTTACCTCTTCCCCATTAAACATTGAGCTTCCCCAATATTCTACTGGAACAGTTATTAATGGCTTAACCCCTTCTTTATTTTTTATAAATTCTTTATTAAATCTATTTAAAACTTCTGCTTGTTGAACTCCACTACGATTTTCTATATCGTCCCAAAGAATTGCAAAGCTTCTAACTCCCATATCATATAGAGTCTCCGCTTTATTTATTAAAGCTTTAAAATCTGCTTCTCCCTCTTCTCCCTCAAACTTTATATCTAAACCTGGTGATATTGCAAAAACAAAATCAACCTTATTTTCATTAGCTGTTTTTATAAGTTCTTTCATTCTATCTAATTCAGAAGCTGGATACGGCTCTCTCCACTTTTCTCTATGATATGGATCTGACTTTGGCGCGTATATATAAGCATTCATTTTATATTCTCCATACATTTTTATTTGATCCAATCTTTCCTCTTGAGACCATGGTGTTCCATAGAAACCTTCAACTACAGATCTCATTTTAAAACTCGGCTCATCTTTTATAACAACTTCATCTAAGATAACCTTATTATCTTCCTTTTTAATTAATTGCTTTAAACTTTTTACCCCATAAAAAGTTCCTGTTTCATCATTTCCTCTTATAACTATTTTATTTCCCTCTGTATTTTCATCAGTTACTAATACATAGCCCTCATCTTTGCTTATTGAAGATGTGTCTACATTCATTTCTTCTAATGTATTTTCCATCTCTTCAATATTGTCATCGCTCTCTCCTATATAAATAGTAGTAGCCCCCTCAATTTCTGATTCATTAATTTTTATGCCAAATTCAGTTAACATATTTTTCAAAAGTTCAAAGGCATATGTATCTGCTAAATCTCCTCCAACTATATTAACTGAATCTTCTAAGGTAAATTCACTATTTCCTACAGACATATCCTTAGGAGTTGGATATATGCTTATATCTTTAGTAATATCATTATTCTTAATCTCATTTTTTAATCCCTCATCAGCTTTTACCGATACACTTATACCTAGGTTTAAAGCCATAACAGATGCTAAACACATAGTTAACCTTTTTCTAAAATCCCTTTTAATCATAAAAATCCCCCAATATTTCATTTAATATTTAATTGTATCAAATCCTTTAAAAGTCTTTTTATTCTTTATTTTCCATTTAATACATTTTTATGATATCATACGACACTATGTTTTAAAATCGTTTTCAAATTAATTAAACAAAAGTTAACAGTATTAATAAATTTCTATTTAATGAACAAACTAATAAAAAATAGAAAGGGTGATTATATGAACCTATTTAAAAGATTTTATATAAGTTTATTTACTCCTAAAAGATATAAAGAACTTATTAAAACTTCTGGAATAAGCACTTTCTTTTATTTACTTATTTTATCTCTTTTATTAGGACTTTTAGCTTTTAGTAGAAATTACACTGAACTTAATAGATTTTTAATTTCTAGAAAATCTGCCTTTGAAGACAAAATTCCTCCCTTTGAAATTAAGGATGGAGTTTTAGACCTAAAAGATTCTAACTTTGTAGTTTTTCAAGAAGAAAATTGGACCTTTGTACTAAATGATAAGGAACCTGCAAAAGACTTATTAAAGGATTATGAATCAGGAATTGCCTTTGGAAATGAATCTTTAATAATTAAATATGACAATAATAAAATTACTGAAGCTAATTATTCAAATATGAATCTATCTTTAAATGATAATGACTTAAAAAATTATATAAATAGTTTAGAGAGAACCTTTGGAAATACATATTTATCCTTAATGGTTATTATATTTATCACTTTCTCATACATTATAACCTTAATATTAGCTATAATAACTAAAATTCTATGTAGTATAAGAAATAACCCTATTGGATTTTTGGAAATAATAAAACTAAGTACTTATGGAATAACTCCATGCTTAGTATTATTAGCATTACTAAATTTATTAAGCTTAAATATGCTCATTACTCTTCCCCTAAGCTTTTTAGTATCAATAATATATGTTTACTTTGGAATAAATTATTTAAATAAAAATAAAAATACTTTTTAAATATTATAAATAGATTCTATTTTAAATATTTATTATTATATAAATATTTAAACTCTAATTGTATATTGATGTGTTCTCCCATACCTATATAAAAAAACAAAAGTTTAAAACTTTAATCTAAAAAATAACAAGGTGATTGATAAAAAATTATAGTACTTATAATTTTTTTATACAACCACCTTATTATTTTACCTTAAATTAATACAAATATAGTCTCAATATTTAATTAATATTTAAATAAATATATCAAAGTTATTACTTATTATTATCTGCTAAAAATTCATTGGCATATCTTACAACACCACTTATATTTTTTAAAGCTTCTTCATTTAATTCTATTGCCATAAAGTTTTCTTCTGGCACTTCAAAAGGAGCTTTTATTCCAAAATCCCCAGCTTTTTTAAATCCAAACTTAGGATAGTATTTATCATGTCCTAAAACTATTATTGAATCATATCCAAGTTCCTTAGCCATTCTCATTCCTTCTCTTATAAGCTCTGCTCCAATTCCGATACCTTGATATTTAGGTAACACTGAAACTGGTGCTAAAGCTAAAGTTTCATATTTTTCTGTTTCATTTTCTATATTAGCTTTAGTTAATAATATGTGGCCTACTATTTCTCCTTCTCTTTCAGCAACTAAAGATAAACCATCAATAAAGTTTTCTCCATTTCTAAGTTTACTAACTAAAACATGTTCCATGTGATCACTGTACTCAGCATCTTTAAAGGCTTCTTCTACTAAAAGCTCTACTGTTTTATGATCTTGTTCTAACTCTTTTCTAACAATTACTTTCATAACTATAACATCCTTTCTCATATGTTTTATTCTTAAATTTAAGGCTCTGTTTTAGTATAGTGTTGATAATTGATTAAGATTTTAGATTTAGGGTAT